>ERZ772902.133-NODE-133-length-91832-cov-51.850551_pt1 | contig 91832 bp, 99 predicted proteins | sample MGYA00511470_ERZ772902 | MGnify/ENA primary metagenome ERZ772902 (study PRJEB29015, sample SAMEA2737717) | human gut metagenome | biome: human gut; feature: human-associated habitat; material: faeces | place: China | collected 2012 ... | reverse complement strand
TGCGGGGAGCGTGTCCCCTTTCCACGCTTCCCGTTATGGGCTATTTGTCGTTCCGCAAAAGCATATCCGCTGTTGATGTGCTTTTGCAGGCCGACAAAGCCTATTGTTCTTTGACAAAGAAAGCGGCCTTTGGTGCGCAGCATAACAGGCAAACGGGTACATTCCGTCTGTACCGAGCCAGTCGGCGGGTACGCCATGACAGCTTTTCCCCATAGGGGAAAAGCCGAGCGAGAACTACCGCGCCGTAAAACAGGTTTAGCAGCTTGTGGGCGACGACATACAAGGCGGCACAATGATACTCCCGCGTTGAACACCCTCAAAGTATTGCGCGGCGCACCCATAAGCATGGGCCGGGGTGAAACTCCCGTGAGGTTGCAGCTAACAACCGCCCGTTTTTGCCTTTTGACGAATATAGTTTATCCATACAGGAAAAGGAGGTTTTTCTAATGGATAAAAAACAGACAATTACAACCGAACGCAAAATAGGGAAAATCACCTATCTTGTTCAAGCGTTGCCGAGTGAAAAGGCAACCGATACAATCCATAAAAAGATTGAGAAACTCATTGTAAAGGATTTGCAGAAAAAGCCCGGAAATCCGGGATTTTTAGCGTCCGAGTAGTGCATTAGGCGGCGGGATATGGTATAATGATAGCAACACATTATACCTGTTTATTCGGCTGTCGGAAAGGAGGACTAATGTTACAGTCGAATAAAATCACCGCCCTTTACTGCCGTTTAAGTCAAGAGGATATGCAAGCCGGAGAAAGCGGAAGCATACAGCACCAAAAAATGATACTTCAACGCTATGCGGACGAACACCATTTTTTGAACACAAAGTTTTTTGTGGACGACGGATTTTCCGGCGTGAGTTTTGAGCGCGAGGGGCTGCAAGCGATGTTGCAGGAAGTGGAAGCCGGACGAGTGGCGACGGTCATTACCAAAGACCTTTCCCGTCTTGGCAGAAACTATCTGAAAACGGGCGAACTCATAGAGATTGTATTTCCCGAAAACGGAGTACGCTATATCGCGATCAACGACGGAGTTGACACAGCGCGGGAGGATAACGAGTTTACCCCCTTGCGGAACTGGTTTAACGAGTTTTACGCCCGCGACACAAGCAAGAAAATCCGCGCAGTTAAACAGGCACAGGCGCAAAAAGGCGAGCGCGTCAACGGGGAATATCCATACGGCTATATCCCAGACCCGAACAACCGCCACCACCTTATACCCGACCCGGAAACCGCGCCGATTGTCAAACAGGTTTTCGCTATGTTTGTTAGCGGCGTGCGTATGTGCGAAATCCAAAAATGGCTTGCGGAAAACAAAGTCTTGACGATTGGAGCGTTGCGCTATCAGCGTACAGGACAGGCGCGGTATCAGCGGGCAATGATCGCCCCCTATACTTGGCCGGACAAAACGCTCTATGACATATTAGCAAGGCAGGAATATTTAGGGCATACCATAACCGCGAAAACTCACAAGGTATCCTACAAGTCGAAAAAGACCCGGAAGAACGAAGAAGAACAACGCTATTTCTTCCCAAACACCCATGAGCCGCTTGTTGACGAGGAAACCTTTGAACTTGCGCAAAAGCGGATTGCTACCCGCCACCGCCCGACAAAAGCAGCGGAGATTGATATTTTTTCCGGCTTGCTGTTTTGCGCTGGTTGCAGACATAAGATGTATTACCAACAGGGCGTAAATATCGAGCCGCGCAAGTTTTCCTATTCTTGCGGCGCATGGCGCAACAGGGCAAGGACAGGCAGCGAGTGTACCTCTCATTATATCCGCAAAAACGTACTTCTTGATTTAGTGCTGGAAGATATGCGGCGGGTTTTGCGGTATGTTAAGGAACACGAACAGGACTTTATCTGTAAAGCTACCGAGTACGGCGACATGGAAGCGAGAAAGGCATTAGCGCAGCAGCAAAAGGAACTTTTCAAAGCACAGGCGCGTATGACCGAACTTGACACGCTTTTCCGCAAGCTGTATGAGGACAACGCATTAGGCAGACTGACAGATGAACGGTTTGTGTTTCTAACTTCCGGCTATGAGGACGAAAAGAAATCCCTTGCCGCAAGGATAGACGAGTTACAACAGCAGATCGCAACCGTTACCGAGCGAAAAAGGGATATATCAAGGTTTATTCAGATTGTCGGGAAATACAGCGACATACAGGAATTGACCTATGAAAACGTCCATGAGTTTATCGACCGTATTTTGATACATGAATTAGACCGGGAAACCAACACCCGGAAAATCGAAATCCATTATAGCTTTGTCGGACAGGTTGATACCGAGCAGGAGCCGACGCAAGTTGTCAACCATGACCGCCGCAACATGGTAGATGTAAAAAGTATCGCTATCTAACCCCAGCAAATGTTGTTCCGCTGATACCGTCATCGACAAAGAATTGCGGATGTAAATATCCGTTTTTCTTTGCATAAGTCATAAGAATTTCCTTTTGATTTGATATTGAATTACTCTCACCCTCTAAATTGTCGTCTTGAGATAAGCGGCAATACAGAGCGGTGATTCTTTCTTCTTGCCCTTGTATATTTTTGTTTGTTGCCATAAACTATTTGCTCCTTTCTGTGGACAACAGGGCATTACAATGTATAGGTATTGTACACTTGCAATGCCGCAGTGTCGATTGTGCAAACTTATGCTATCTTTAATTCTGTAAGTAAATCTTCAAATTGTTGAAGCACATTTTCTCTGCCGTTAGGATTAAAATGTGTACTGACTTCATAAGTTGTGTTGCCTATTTTCATAAAGAACAGTTCATCATTCTTTTCAAAATACGGTGCATATATTGATTTGTTTTTATCTGTCATCTTTCGTCCCTCCTGTTTCTTTCTCTTTGTTTCTGCCATTTTTCAAGCAGGGAAATGATTGTCTTTTGCATATCGGATTTGGTGTAGCTTTTCGGGAAATATTTGCGTATATCCTCTTCCATAAATCTAACTTGCTCTTTTTGATTTGGCTTTTCTTCATTGAGAACGGCGAAAACCGTATCGACGAAAAAGTTGCCGTCTTTACTGAATTTTCTTAATCGCTGTGCTTGCGATAATGACGGTGTAGCGTCGGTAAATTCGATTTGTTCAAGTAATATTTGCTGTTCATATTCCGACAGATATGAAAGTTCAACCGCAGGAGTAAAGGCTATCCTTTCCTCGTCAACGAGTTTAAGCAATTCGGGTATTAAGTATGTCAGGCGGATATATCGCTGTATTTGTCTTGCACTGTCATCGACGGTTTCTGCAATCTTTTCATCTGTTCTTAACTTTGTGCCAAGTTGGCACGAAGTTTTCCCTTGATGTTTCAAAGCCTCTGATTTCATTTTGTATGCAAAAGCTTTTTCGCTTGGTAAAATATGTTCACGGTGTATGTTTGAATCCACCATTTGCACAATCGCCTCGTCTATTGTGAGTTCTTCGATTATTGCGGGTATGTTTGTTATCCCCAATTCCTTGCACGCTTCAACTCGTCTGTGACCGCTGATAATTTCATATTTACCGGCCGGAAAAGAACGAACGATTATCGGTTCAAGCAATCCGTTTCCCTTTATGCTCTCTGTTAATTCTTGTTGCTCAATTCCACTTCTTTCCTTAAACGGATGATTTTCAAATGGAATGAGCAAATCTATATCTACTGTTTTTGTCATTTTAACCTCCATATATATTTTTTCTCGGCCGGTAACGGTCTTAATCTACTAAGTCTTATTACCTTCTGTTATTCGTAAATCAAGAAAACTGAAAATCAGAATTGTTTTAGATAGATAATGCTTGGCTTTCCCTGACCCTGTCTTTTGCGAAGTATTAAGTCCGAAGTTTCAAGTTCCGAGAACAATTTACATATTTTTTCGTGACCGAAATGCAGTTTTTCTTGGGCAGACTTTATCGTAAAATACTGATATACTCTGCCTTGATTATCTATCCAACCGTTTTTGACGGACAAATACATTCGGTCAAGCAAAAGTCCGTACAGCATTTTCGCATCGGTTGAAACAGATTTGTACTTTTCTTCAAATAACTCTTTCGGTACTTTGTAGAAAGCAAAGTTTTTAGCATCCGATATTTTGAAATATTTGTTCACTGTATCACCTCTGTTTCTGTATTGCTTTGGTGCCGAAATCGGTAATTTTTCTTTTGTATCGACATTTTATTGAAAACAAGTATCGCTATATCAAATTAACCGCTGTCATCATATTCACGGGGATTTTTAACGCTTTTTGCACCTCTTTTGGATTTGTACTTCGGGCAGAAAACAACGATTGCCTTGTGGCTCTGCTCGCATTTGTTTTTGCATTTAAGACAAAGGCTGTTGTATGTTCGTCTGCCTGTTTCGGGATTTATGAAAAAATCCCATTCTTGCTTTGCTTTCTTTGATAATCTCGGCATTGTAAAAACTCCTTTCACTTGTTTGAACCGAGAACGCTTTTTTGGGGGGTGTTTTTGAAAAATTTATATTTTTTAATATTTACCTCTCTATTCATTTGGACAAGAGGTGTCAAAATGCACACCCATTTTCTTGATTAGAAAAACATTTTTTATTTACCCCCTCACTTGTTTGAACAGGGGGAGGCGTTTTGTACCCCCATAAGATGAAAAAGTTAAAAAATTAAAATAACCGTCTGTGAGTTCAGACGGCTATTTATTAGTCAATTTGATTTTTTGAGAGTTTTAAAGTATAATTAAGAAAAAGATTTATCATTTTGATATACAACAGATTGTGATTTAATTTTGTTATGTAGGTGGTGTGATGATGTATAATCCACAGATAGAAACATTTATAAAGGTTGCGGACGCAGGAAGTTTTAACAAAGCGGCAGAGGAATTGTATATCACGCCGACTGCCGTTATTAAGCAAATCAATTTGCTTGAAAGCTCGCTTGACTTGGTTTTGTTTGAGCGTACGCACCGTGGGTTGATACTGACTAACGCAGGCAAGTCGCTTTATCAGGACGCTAAGTACATTATCGGCTATTGCAAGGACAGTGTTGTCAGGGCGAAAAACGCAATGAGCGAGGGCGAAAATATTATTCGTATCGGCTCGTCGCCTACAACTCCTGCTCAATTACTTATGCAAATGTGGCCAAAAATTCAAGAGCAATGCCCGGATATAAAATTTGAAATTGTTCCATTTGAGAACACACCCGAAAACGCAAAAGAAATACTTGCGAATTTGGGAAAGAACATTGATATTATCGGCGGAATATTTGACGACACAATGCTTAAACTCAGAAAATGCGAGGGCTTGCAATTATCCCGTGAGCCGTTTTGCTGTGCCGTATCCATTCACCACAAGCTTGCACAAAAGGATAAGCTTCAAATCGGCGATTTATACGGCGAAAATTTAATGCTTATGCACCGTGGCTGGAGCAATTATGTTGACCAATTGCGTGACGATATTTGGCAAAATCATACGCAGATACATATTGTTGATTTCGATTTTTACAATATGAGCATATTTAACAGATGCGAAAACACGAACGATGTTTTGCTTGCAATACCGGGTTGGGCAAATGTTCATCCTCTGCTGAAAGTTATTCCTGTTGAATGGGAATACAGCATTCCGTACGGTCTTTTACATTCGATGACTCCAAGCGAAAATGTTCGACGGGTTTTAGATGCGGCTAAGAATATAGTTAAAACTAAATAAACAGTTATAACCCAAAGGTATATACTGAATAACAAAACGAGACTTCATATGAGGCCTCGTTTTTCTTATAATATAGTTGAAAAGAAAAATAACGAAGGAATGGCAGATATGAAAAAGTTAAAAGCACTGCTTATAAACGGCAGTCCGAGAGCAAAGGGTTGTACTTACACGGCATTGACCGAACTAAAAAACACATTGGAGCAAGAAGGTATGGAGGTTGAGCTTATCCATGTAGGTCACAAGGATGTGCACGGTTGTATCGCTTGTAGAAAATGCAAGGAAATCGGCAAGTGCGTATTTGATGACATTGTAAACGAGGTTGCACCTAAATTTAACGAGGCAGACGCTTTTGTTATCGGAGCACCTGTTTATTACGCATCTCCTGCCGGTGGAGCAATCGCATTTCTTGACAGATTGTTTTTCAGTACGGCGAATGTTGATAAGACAATGAAAATTGGTGCAGCAGTAACAACCTGTCGCAGAGGTGGTAACACAGCATCATACGATGTGCTCAACAAATATTTTTCAATCAGCTCTATGCCAATTGCCACAAGTCAATATTGGAATATGGTTTACGGCGGTCAGGCAGAAGAAGTTTTGCAGGATAAAGAGGGCTTGCAGACTATGAGAAAGCTCGGCAGAAACATTGCTTTTATGGCAAAGAGCATTGCACTGGGCAAGGAGTAATTCGGACTGCCCGAAAAAGAACAGATTACATTTACAAATTTTCACCACTAAGGAGAAATAATGGATTACAAAATTTTAGGCAAAGACTTAAAGGTATCGGCTGTCGGTCTCGGATGTATGGGAATGAGCCACGCTTACGGCTCACCCGCCGATAAAAATGAAATGTGCGAGCTTATCGCAAAGGCTGTTGATTTAGGCTATAACTTTTTTGACACGGCAGAGATTTACGGTACGGCAAATAATCCACACGATAACGAGGAGCTTGTAGGCAGAGCGTTAAAGCCATACCGTGATAAGGTTATTATCGCAACAAAGTTTGGCATTGAATTTGACAAAACAAGCAATGCCACGAATCCACCTCTTATACCGAATTCAAGAGCGGAGGTTATCAGAAAATCGGTTGAAGGCTCGCTTAAAAGACTTGACACAGACCATATTGATTTATACTATCAGCACCGTTTCGACCCTAATGTTCCTATCGAAGAGGTAGCAGGAGTAATGGCAGATTTGATAAAAGAGGGTAAAATAACGCATTGGGGTATGAGCGAAGCGACCGAGGAAAATATAAGAAAAGCAAATTTGGTTTGTCCGCTGACTGCTATACAAAATCGTTACTCAATGATGGCAAGGCATTATGAGCCTCTGTTTCCTGTTCTTGAGGAGCTTAATATTGGTTTCGTTGCATTTTCGCCGCTTGCAAACGGATTTTTAAGCGGTAAGTACAACGAAAACTCAAAGTTTGAAAAAGGCACGGATTACAGAACAGTTATGCCACAGTTCACTGCCGACGGTGTTCGTCAAAATAAAGAATTGCTTGAGCTGTTAAACACGCTTGCAAAGGATAAAAACGCAACGCCTGCACAAATTTCGCTTGCGTGGATGATGTGCAAAAAACCGTATATAGTACCTATTCCGGGTACAAGAAAGCTTGACAGACTGATTGAAAACGCAGGCTCGGCAGATATTATATTAACGAGCGATGAGGTATCAGCGATTGATAATAAGCTTGATAATATAAATATGTCCGCTGTTTTCGGTGGGTCGAAAGTGATAAAAAATAGTGAGTAATTATGGTGTTTTATTTCACCGCAACGGGCAACAGCCTTTATGTTGCAAAGTGTATTGACGAATATCCTGTTAGCATACCGCAGGTTATCAAAAATTCGTCAGTCTATTCAGACAACCAAATACGGTAAAAGAGTTTTTGAAAGAATCGAAGTTTGATACAAAAAATATATATCTTATTTTAACCTATGGCAACAGTGCAAGCGACTGCCCCGAGTTTACATATAACGAGTTTAAGACTCTCGGTATCAACTTTGATTATATAGATACCGTTCACTGCGTTGATAATTACCTGCCTGTTTTTGATATGGCAGAAAAAAGAAAATTGACAAAGATACAGATGTTCAAATTGCACATATAATCAAGAATATTAGACTAATGAAAAAAGGTGTTCCAACTGCAACAGACGCAGACAGAAAACTCCACAAGCAAGTGGCAACGCTGAATAAAATCATTCCGTCATTTAATAACGGCAAGATGATTAAAATAACCGATAAATGTATCGGCTGTAAGGTCTGCCCGACAGGCAATATAATTGTGCTGACGGATTACGCACAAAGGCGAAGCGAAAAATGCGAATACTGCCTTGCCTGCGTTCACGCTTGCCCTCAAAAGGCAATTATCATTAAGCACGAGAAAAACAAAAACGAGCGATACAGGAATGAAAATGTATCACTCGATGAAATAATAAAATCAAATTTTCAGGATAGGAGAAAAAGCTATGAATAATTTTATTTTTGAAAATTCGTCAAAAGTATATTTCGGTGAAGGCTGTGTAAAAGAATATCTTTCAAATATTCTTTCAGCTTACGGCGACACGGTTATGCTCTGCTACGGCGGTGGCTCGATTAAGAAAAATGGCATTTATGATGAGGTTATAACCGTACTCAAAAAAGGAAACAAGGCAGTTGTTGAGTTTAGCGGTATTCCGTCAAACCCGACCTACAGCAAGGTGCTTGAGGGGGTTAAGCTTGCTAAAGAAAGCCATGCTGATTTGATTCTTGCAGTAGGCGGCGGAAGTGTTATGGACTGCTGTAAGGCAATTTCACTCGGTGCAAAATATGACGGTGATATTTGGGCCGATTTCTGGGCAAGACCGGGTGTGATTGACTTTGAGCCGTTGCCGCTTGGTATTATCGTCACTGTTTCAGGCACGGGCAGTGAGTGTAACGGCGGTGCTGTAATCACAAACGAAGAACTTAAAATCAAAACAGGCAAAGATTATTCTCAGCTTAACGCAAAATTCGTTATGCTTGACCCGACCTACACCTACAGCGTTCCTGAATTTCAAATGGTATCGGGTGCTTTTGATACTCTTTCACACATTATGGAAATCTATTTCAGCGAGCCGAATGAAAGCAATGTATCGGACGATATATCCGAGGCTCTTATGAAAAATGTTATCACCAATTTGCGTGCCGCTATCAAAAATTCCGAGGACTACACAGCAAGAAGTAACCTGATGTGGGACGCTACAATGGCTGAAAACCGTATCATCAAACTTGGCAAAAAGACGGATTTTGAGTGCCATCAAATGGAGCATCAGCTCGGCGCATACACTAACTGTAACCACGGTGCAGGTCTTGCCGTTCTTCATCCTGTTTATTACAGACATATTTGCAAGGCAGGCGAAAAGAAATTTGCTCGGTTTGCAGTTAATGTTTGGGGCATTTCAAAAGACGGCAAAACAGACGAAGAGCTTGCAAAGGCAGGTGTTGAGGCCCTGGCAGATTTTATTAAGGAAATCGGTATGCCGACAACCTTTAAGGAACTTGGAATTGATGAAAATATCAACCTTAAAGAAATTGCAGACTCATGCGGCATTGTACCGGGTGCATACAAAAAGATGACACACGAGGAAATTCTTCAAATTTTTGAAGAATGCAAATAACTATTTAATCTAAAGCTAATTTTAGATATTAAATTTTCAAACAGAAAAGGAGTAATCAGTATGAAATTTATAAAATTAAACAATGGCGTAGAAATGCCAATGCAGGGTATCGGAACATTTTTGCTGTCCCCTGACGAGGCAGAGGCATCTGCAACCTACGCTCTCAAAAACGGATGTCAGCTTATTGATACGGCAAATGCTTATTGCAACGAAAAAGCAGTAGGCAGAGCAATGAAAAACGCAGGCACTGATCGTAAAAATATTTTTCTTGAGACAAAGCTTTGGCCGTCATTTTATGAGCAGGACGATGCAGTAGACAAAACTCTTGAAAGACTTCAAACAGATTATATCGATTTGCTTTTAATTCATCAGCCTGCCGGAAACTACATTGCAGGATATAAGCAAATGGAAAAGGCATACAAGGAAGGCAAGGTTCGTGCAATCGGTCTTTCAAACTTTAACGAAGAGCAGATTTGCGAAATCCTAAATATCTGCGAGGTTAAGCCGTCGGTTCTTCAAATCGAAGTGCACCCGTATTATCAGGAAAAGGAACTTAAAAAATTCCTTTCTCACGAGGATATTAAAATTCAGGCTTGGTATCCGCTGGGTCACGGTGATAAAGCGCTTCTCAATGAGCCACTCTTTAAGAGCCTTGCGGAAAAATACGGTAAGTCGACGGCTCAAATCATTCTTCGTTGGCATATTCAGGACGGAAATATTGTTATTCCGGGTTCAAAGAACAGCGACCATATCAAGGCTAATTTTGATATTTTTGATTTTTCACTTACTGATGAAGAAATGGCAAAAATATCATTACTTGATAAGGGTGTAAGATATTATACTTCAACACCGGAAATGCTTAAAAAGTATGCCGAGATGATACCGCCTGTTGACGAACAAAAATAATTAAAATAAAGGAGATTAAGATTATGAAAAAATTAACCTCAATTCTTTTGTCACTCGTGCTTGTGTTTTCTTTCGCAGCTTGCTCTAATAATTCGAGCGACAATTCAAATACAACCCCAAGCACTTCACAAACGGCAGATGCTTCAAAATCTACCGATGAAAATACCCAAAATTCTAATACAAGTTCAAAAATATTAGTTGTTTATTATTCTGCAACAGGTAGCACAAAAGCTGTTGCAGAAACTATAGCCGACACTTCCGGAGCAGATTTGTTTGAGATTACACCTGTTGACCCTTACACAAGCGATGACCTTAACTGGACTGATGACAACAGCCGTGTAAGTGTTGAGCACAACGACGAAAGCAAGCGTGATGTACCACTTACAAAGACTACGCCTGATCATTGGGCAGATTATGATACAGTATTTATCGGCTATCCGATTTGGTGGGGCATTGCTGCTTGGCCTGTAAACAATTTTGTTAAGGGCAATGATTTCAGCGGCAAAACCGTTATTCCGTTTTGCACATCAACATCATCAGGCTTAGGTCAGAGTGGTGACCTTTTAGCCGATATGGCAGGCACAGGCAATTGGCAGGACGGCGAAAGATTTTCTTCAGGTGCCTCATCAAGCAAGGTCGAATCTTGGGTGAACGGTCTTGACCTTAAATAAAATCCACAAATTTACAGTTGTGCTTTTGGCGGTTACTGTTACGGTGATACCATTATGTCTTGGCTTTTCGGCCAACATTAAATTATTAAGAGAGGTAATATTATGAAAATTCTTTTTATTAACGGCAGTCCGAACAAAAACGGAAATACTGCTAATCTTGCCAAAATTCTTTTGAACGGCAAGGAATACGAAACACTTAATTTAACTGACTTCACAATCGGCTCATACGGTCAAACTTTACCTTATGACGGACTTGACAAAGTGATTGAAAAAATGAAAGAGGCTGACACAATCGTTATCGGTTCTCCGCTTTATTGGCACAATATTTGCGGCTCTGTTCGTAATGTTTTAGACCGTTTTTACGGCAAGGTTGACGAGAGCGAGCTCTTAGGCAGAAAGCTATATTTTGTATTCCAAGGTGCGGCACCCGAAAAGTGGATGCTTGACGCAGGTGAATACACGATGAAACGCTTTGCCTCTCTTTACGGTATGGAATATATGGGAATGGCAACGAACAGCAAAGAGGCTGAAGACTTAAACAAAACCGTATGAATTCAAAAACAAAATTAAAACTAAAGCCGATAATTGATATTTTAATGACATTTGCTCTGCTTCTTTTGATGTCCTACGAGCTTTTAGGCTCAACTGCACACGAGGTAGTCGGCGTTGCTATGTTTGTGCTTTTTGTTGTTCATCACGCACTCAATATAAATTGGGCAAAGCATTTAACAAAAGGCAGGCAAACACCTATAAGAATTTTTCAAAATATTCTTGTATTGCTTGTGCTTATATCATTTGTCGGCTCAATCGTCAGCGGGGTAATTGTTTCAAGACATCTGTTTGCGTTTTTGAATATAAAATCAACCTATGCAGCGAACAGAATCCATATGCTTTCTGCATATTGGGGCTTTATATTTATGTCGCTCCACCTCGGACTTCATTTCAATATGATTTTGCTAATGATAAAAAAGAAAAAGCAACTCTCACCAAAAGTGAAGACTGCATTCAAAATAATATTCATACTTATTTTTGCATACGGAATTTACGCATTTTTCAAACGGGATATAGCATCTTACCTGTTCCTGAAAAATCAGTTTTTCCTCCTTGGCGATAACGAACACCTACTGCTTTATCTCTTTGACTATATGTCAATCATGTTTTCCTTTGCAACATTGAGCCACTTTGTTTTTTCAATATTAAAGTCGAATACAAAAAGCGGGTCTTAGGGTATCCCTAACGAGAAAATTATCGTTTGGATAACCAAATGGTCTGCTCGCTAAGTTTGTACATTCAATTTCACAAAAAATTAAGGCACAACATACGAAAATTTTCTCCGTAAGTTGTGCCTTTTTCTCATTTATAAATCACTTGTTTATTAACGATTTCTGTTGCTCTGTTGCGAATATTATTCATCTTTTGCACCCACAACATCATATTTTCGGCTTTGAGTTTTTCCGTAACTTGTTCCTGCTCAGCAAGTGATTTTATTGTCTGTTCAAACAAATTCTCTGCCTGAAGCTCAACATCGGCAAGGTAATTGTAAAGCTTACCCGATGTAAGAAGATTGTAATAAAGCACTCGATGACTTGATTTCAAATAGCGTCTGTGCCTCATTGCCCACACACTGATTTGCCTTTGGTTTTCATCAGGTAGCGTAAGAGTTGGCAAAAGATAATCGCCTTGTTGCGAATAACTACCGCCTATATTTTCAAAATTTGTTTTCATATTGAAGCCTCCTTGGATTTGGTAACTTCATTATGCTGAATACAAAACGAAAAGACAAATGTGTGGATTTAAGAAACAGAAAAAGGCTCTGACCTTTTACAGTCAAAGCCTCATCTGCCATTGCAATGCCTTAGTTTTATTAAGTTTTATCATACTGCCTTATCAAACCTCAGCATTATCTGATGGGGACATTGATACTTTGAATTGCACCTGAACATTTTCGTTTGAGATGTCAATTCTGTCTATATATTGAGAAAGAACATACTTTGTTCTTATTAAATTCTTAGGGTTGTAAAAGTAATCTTTGAGATGATTGATTTGTTTTCTAACTTCATCTTCTGTTATTACTCTGTCAATTTTTTGCTTTTCATACTTTTGAATGAACTCGGCAGTCTTTTTGATTTGTTCTTCATACTCTTTGATTTTGTCTGACATTATGTCATTTATGCCTGTTTTGGCTATTGCTTCAACGAGATTGTTTCTGCTCTTTTCAAGAATTTTTAAGGTTGATTTTGCTTCGTTGTATTCCAAATCCGATATACAGGATTTGTTGTATTGCTCATTGAGTTGCTTTGTTATTACTTTTATATTATCATCATTAAAGAAGAATTCAACAAACTTATCAATAACAAAGCTGTCAAGATATTCGCACCTTATTTCTTTTGATTCGCATTTTCTTTTATTTTTCTTGGAACTACATCTATATACCAGATTTGTGTTATTTTTGTTGTAGCGAACATTTCCGTGAAATTTTCCGCCACATTCTCCGCAATGTATAAGACCTGTTAGCAGATATGTATTTTTTGCATTTGTATAACTGCTTCGAGTTGCCTTTTTGACTGCATTTGCTCTGTGCCACAATCCTGATGAAACAATTGCAGGACAGCCGTTTTCTATCCTAATTATTTCTTCTTCAGGCTTTCTTCTGTGATTGTTCCTTTTATTCAAAGCATTTGCGGAACAACTGCGGTTAAAAATGTATGTACCTTTGTATTTTTCATTTTTTAGTATTTCATACAAACTGTTTTTTACAAATGGCAATCCTTTTTTAGTTTTGTATCCGAGAATATTCAGCTTGTCTATTGTTTCTCCGTAGCCGTATCCCTCGGCAGACATTTCAAATATCAATCTAACTGCTTCGGCTTCCTTTTCATTTATGACAAGCTTAAGGTCTTTGTCAACATCATATCCTAAAGGTGGTCTGCCACCAGTAAATTTGCATTGATAAGCATTTTCTTTCAGTCCTTTCATTACTTCTCTCGCAAGATTTTCATTGTAGAACTGATTGACCGAACCCATTATATGATACAATAAATGACTTTCGGGATTATCTTCAAAACGCTCATTAACAAATATGACTTGCACACCGTATTCTTCAAGAATTTTTTTATATTGAATACTGTCACTCAAATTTCTTGAAAATCTGTCTGTTTTATGTACCAATACCGCCTTAAATTCAGGATTGTTCTTTGCGTCATTTATCATTCTCTGAAATTCAGGTCTGTTGACTGTTTTTGCTGATTTTGCTTCATCACAATACCAATCAATGACTTCCATATTGTTTCTTTTAGCATACATCATCATATATCTTTTTTGAGCTGTTATAGATTCTTCTCGTTGCATTGAAGAAGAAAATCGTGCATATCCGACTGCTTTTATTGTTTCTTCCATATATACCACTCCTATAAGAATAATTCTTCATTTTAATAATATGTATTTATAATTTAATAAAGTGCAGTCACTGAAAAGCAACTGCACAGATGATTTTCAAAGTTTATATTTTAATCTATATTAAGCATTTCGATGAGGACATCTATTATTACATTATAGAAATCCGAAGAAATGCGGTTGTCTGTATGTTCAGCTTTATCTATACTCTTGTCGTAATCCTGTTTAAGCAGAAGATTGCGGGGTATACTGCAACACACTAATGATTCTTTCATATTAAAACCTCCTAATATTATGTATATCAAGAGATTAAAATAGAGTAAAACTCTATATGCTTGGCTTGTGTATCCCAGATTACACAACTCTTATGCCAAACCACTAATAACCATGTATCTAATAAAATCTGATGATTATTTTTTGCAGATAATACTGCAAGCAGGGATTTTTTATTTAATTTTTTAAAATATTATTCTTTATCGGAAATAACTTTTATTGCTGTTATTTTTGAAAAAGATTTGTTGCCGTATTTTCTTTGACTTACAGAAAATTCAATTTTTTTGCCGAGTACATTATCACTGCAAAAACAGTTATTATCATCTACATACTCACAACAGAAGTTATTTAAAACTATATCCATATTAGAGAACATACAGTTAAAATAGCCGTTTTCTATTGAATCTACCTTTATTGTGAACCAGCAGTTACGGCAATCGGGACTGAAATATATATCGTCAAGAATACCTGTGTAGGTACCGTCATCAATATATTCATATTTTTTCTTTGGTATAAAATCAAAAGTTGGCATAATCATTCACCTCCAAGACATTCTTCTATATTTTGTACTTCATCATCTGACAGAAAGTCTTTATTATCGGAGTTTTCTATTTTGTCAAAGTACATTTCTTCATAAGCATTGTGAAGTGACATCATCTTGTCATTAAACTGAAATCTGAAAATATATACTTTCAGGTCAATGATTTCTATGATTTTCTCTCTTGCGACAAGTCTGTCTTTTTCTGCAATGAGTACACCTGTTGCTCTCAGATTTTTAAGTCTTTTGCGGAAATCAACTATTCCGTTATTCTTCATCATTTGCTCAAAGTAGTTTTTAGCTACGCATATTTCATAGTGATTGTCGCTTGCACTAAGTCTTACCAGTCCGACATAACCGCTATTGAGCAAGTCATAGTCAATCGCTTCTGCTTTTCTCTTGTCAAATACTTTTAAAGCAAAGGGATAATTCATCTTGTACTTTTTTATATTCTTGATAAAATCTTCGTGAACTATTGTCATCAGTTCATCCTCAGGTGTCTGAGTGGACTCTATCTTATTTGTAAGATTGAGGGAATAATCGACCATATCAGATATTTCAATATTGAAATTAAACAATTCCTTTGCATATGCTGTTGCTTGAACAACAATTGCAAGTTTTGACAATATTCTGTCGGTCAACCTTTTTCTCTGTTCAAAACAAGCCAAGGAACTTTCACTTATTATGTTTGAGTGTTCTGACTTCCACTTATCATCAATATCTTTATTCTTTTTAAGAAGAATATTTTTGTATTTCTGATAGTCAGATTCAATTTCTTCCTGACCTTTGTCAACAAGCATTTGCAGATACTTATTTCCTGCAACACCATAGTTTGCCATAGCAATACTTTTGATGTTGTCAGAATTCTCTGCATTTTTTGTAAGCGTATCTTCAATCTGAAATACACGGGTTTTTATGCCGTCCATAGATTTTTCGCTTACAAAGCTTATTTCTGATGTAGTGAAAATAACTGAAGAAAATTCTTTGACTTCCTGAAGTGAAGCATCGCCATTCAGTCTTAGTTTACTTCTGCCTAAACAAAAGTTGTACATAAGTCTTTCAAGATTAGTGATTGTTGAAGAACCGAGTTCGTCAAACACAACACTAAGACCGTTTATTTGGCTTAAAAACTCTTGGAGTGCATTTTCTGTACCGTTAAATGTGATTGCAACACCTTTATTCAATACAGGAGATGAGTACACACTTGCACACAACATTGCTGTTGTACTTTTGCCTTTGCTTGAATTATTACAAAGACAGAAAAGTATTGAGCCAAAATCGTGTGAAAAATTTAAGATTGAAAGAAGTGGGGAAGCGAAAGAAGCCATTAAAAGATAGGTCATTGGAATATTTCCGCAGACTTCATTCTGTATCATATTGCACCACTCGTCTAATGTACCTTTATGGTTCAGACAAAGACTGCCGTTGTATATGTATTCTTTACTTAGTTGTTCATTGGCAATTAGATGGTTATATCTGAATACAAGATTATTGTCAATTTTATCCCAGCCAAGCTTAGAGTAGCCATATACAATTTCAGCTTTCATATCGGTATTCATAAGATACTTGTTTACTTCATCAATATCGGTTTCATTGAATCTAACACCATATGAAAAGAGTGTTTTTAAACCAAACTTTGACAGAGATTCACCGTCAAGTTTTACAGTATCAATTTCAATACCGTTATGGTATTCATATTCAATCTTTATTTGTTTTGTACCTATATCAATAATTTTTCGCAATACCTTGCAATAGGTCATTATGTATCAGATTTCGTAAGAATCTTTATTCTTCTTAACAACACCGATGAAGTTATTTTCCTTATCGACAATGTAATGTGTCTTTAGGGTATGGATGATTGTTTGATATTCCTCTTCTGAAATATCTACTTTTTGAAATTTTTTACTCAAAGAAATTTTTCCTTTTATGCAATCATTTGAATTTATATTATTTTGCATAATAACACCTCCTATTTATTCGGTATTGCTATTATAGGCTCGAATTTATTTGTTGTCAATGCTTTAAAAAATAACTGTGGATATAAACAAATTGTGTATTATTGCTATTTAACTGTTGAATTGTTGTGGCGAAGATTTTTGCCCTTGAAAGTCTTCCTCAAAAGTTTCTGAAAAATTCTGACAGAGGTTGTTTTTTGCAAAAAAATAAAAACCATGGTTTGTGCAAATTGACGGAGATTTTGTCAGACAAAATTCCAAAGAAGAAAAAAGGCTTTTTTCGGGGCAGACCGAAAATGTGGATGGAATTTCGGGAGATTTTTCACTTTGAGAGTCCTTTTGAAAAATCTTCTTCCCCGAAATCCCGTTTTTTCAATCAATGCACACTCGCACACAAAGAGAAAATCTCAAGGCAATGCAATCATCTTTTCAAATCCAATTTCTGAATGTTCCACTGGTGTGCAAAGGGTGAGAGAGGGTGCGAGAACATCAAGCCTTTTGAGTCAATGATTGTGTGCAGTTTGTCATTATAGTGTTCTGTCAAAGCATTGAGAAAAGCCTTCTTTTCTTCCTCAAAGCTTGTGCTTCTGCCATATGCAACTATTATTACATCTGCATTGTCACATTCTCTCATTACAAAAGAAGTGTTTGTTTTGTCTGTTTTAGGCAAAGGGTTGTCGATTGATGAGAAGAGATTGATTATTGAAACGGAGCCGAAATCATTTTTTACCGCTCCGTTCCTGACAAGCATGGTTGTTTGGTCAAAAATCAATTCATCGGCAGATGAGGGATAGGTCATTATTATTGCAAGCGACTTTTTATTGCTGTCCCATTCTGCTTTCAATAAATAGCGGTCTTTTCTGTTTTTGGAAAAGACCGCCGTTGTTTTTACTGTGCTGTTTGTTTCAATTGTGTTCGCCATACTCATTGTTCAATACTCCTTTTCTGAAATAGTCAGCTTTGCCGACAATGTTTATTGCCCTGTCATTGTCAAGAACAATACATCCGTCAAGAAAATCATTGCCTATCAAGTCAATCCATTCAAATCTGCTTTCTGTTATTTTTGAGGACAAACCAAACTTTTTGTAATTATCAAAGTCTTTTTCATTCTCAACATAAAAAATACCTCCGACCGTTTCAAGCAAACAGTCAGAGGTTTGTGTCAGAAGATTTGTGAGAAGATTTTTAATATATTCTGCAATGTAACAGTCCTTGATTTTTGATACATCATCAGGTGTTAATATTTCAATCATTTTCTTTTCCTCAGCTTTGTACCTGTGCAGAGAAGTGTAATAGCAGTTCCTGCACCTGTTGCAAACATTTCTATCGCTACTTTTGTTGTAAGTGCCATAATAAGTCCAAACATATTTTTTCCTCCAAATTAATTTTTTATGATGAGTTTTTCTGTTGCGAGTACAACGGTTGTTGTTACCGCAAAACCAAGTACAAACCAAAGTGCTTCCATTGTTCGCTCCTTTCTGTCATTTATTTATGCAAAAATGCACCCACCGCCTTTTGGTGAGTGCATAAAAAATTATTAAATTAAAGATTATGATTTTTCTGATGTTTACTGCAAGATTGCCAAACAGCTTTAATAAAGCCAGTTTGATTGCATTTAGCACGCTCTTTTGGGTCACATATTATGAAATTAGGAGTATCAACTTCAACACTGCGACCTCTCCAATATTCACAGGTAACACATTGTTTGGCATTGCGTGATACCTTACTTGTCATTTATATTCACCTCTTGTAAATGTTCTTTGCCGCAATTTGTGCAGAATCTTGCTTCTGTTGGATTCTCCGTTCCACAGTAGTTACAATTCCATTTTGTTGTATCAACACTACTTAAGCTACGGTCAATATCTTTCTTAAAGAAAAGTCTGAATAACCATGCAATAAAGAATATAGCTGCAATAATTATACATCCATCACAAGTATAGAATAACATTGGCATTTTAAGAAAATAATACAGTCCAAAGCTAATACCTGCAATTATAAGAAAGAATACCATTAATTTTATAAAGACAAAACCGTTTTTCATATGTACTTACCCCATTTTATATTACATTTTATTTAATAATTCTTGTTTTTTTATATTGAATTCTTCGTCAGTCAAAATTCCCGATTCTTTCATATCAAAAAGCTTTTTAATCAATTCCATTATTTTTTCTGGATTTTCTTTTTCTGCATTTGTTTGATTTATGGGAAGATTTGATTGAGATACGCTTGATGTGTAGCTATTACTGTCAGTTGCATTCATTGATATGTAATTAATGTTACTTTGTGGTGTTGAAGACTCATTAATAATACTTGTATTTCTTTGCGAATCATTTGAACTGCTTTTTGCATTTTCTGTAGATGAATTTGTTTTGCTTTTAGCTATATTTGCAATCTTTTGTAAATTTATTTCAGGTGCATTTTCGTCAGAAGTGCCATTATTTACTGCGTCAAAAACTTTATTTCCTTTGAGATTGAAAAACTGTATAGCTGATAAAATAGCTATTCCGATAAAGAATATGAGCATAAGCCAAAAACCTAATAAATAGTTGGTTTTCATTTCTACTGATACTGAACCTCCTGTCATTTGACCTACTGCTTCACCACCTGCATTTGCACCAGCAGATATATTACCTGATACTAAAAACATCATTACAATACCAGCAACAGATAAAGCAAGTGATACAATCTTTTTATATTTTTGAAGTTGTGGTAAGTAATTAGCAATAAGTATAGCAATAGGGCAGACAATAAGTAGTATTCCTAAGAATCCACCATCCGTAATTATTTGAAACCCATTTAATACAGTACTTTCTTCTGCTTCTCCCATACCTCCTGCATTTGCTGAAGCTCCTATTGAAACAAAAGGAAATAGCAGAGATATGATAATTGTACCGCATAATATGCCTGTAAGATTTTTTATGATTGTATTAGAATCTATTTTGTCCATTTATATTCTCCTTTTTATTAATTAAATTCATTAGCTAAAAGATTGGTGTCATAAGGACTTGATTCAGTTAATTTAACACCGTCAATATCAGGATAAGCACCTGATGTATAATCGTTAATAATGATATTTTCATTAATTCTTCCATTATTAAGTTCGACTTCTGCAAAACAATATGAGCCTTGTTTTGCCCAAAATGTTTTTAAAGAACCCTCATAAGATTCATAAAAAACTCTACTGCTATTAATTGTACCTACATAGTAAAGTCCCTTATTATCATCGTAAGTATAAAAATCGTAATGAAGTTTTGATAAATTATCTCCAATGCTAATAATAAGTTCTGCTATACCGTCGTGATTAACATCATAAATGTAATAGCCTTCTATTTCATTTGAATTAATTGTTTCAAGATAGGCTTGATATACATCTTCTTTATTGATTTCGGCTTTGGTGGTAGGTTGAACAGTTGTTACTTCTATTGTTGTAGGAGCAACTGTTGTAGGCTCTGCAGTAGTCGGCACTATTGTTGTCGGAACTACAGTGGTATTCTGCATAGTTGTTTGTACTTGAGTAGTTGCAATTTGTGTAGTATGTATTTCATCTGGTGTACTATTTTTGCTCTTAGGGTAATTTTGATATATACCATATCCAAGCACACCGAACATTACTAATGCTATGATAATCAAAATAACGATACTACTTTTATTTTTTGCGTTATCTGGCATAAAATCACCTCTTTAATCAGACTTTTGCTTGTCAATGTGTTCTTTTAAAATTTGTCGTACCCATTTTTCACTGTATCCGTATTTAGTAGCAAGCTGTTTGATATTATATCCGTTGTATTCATCAACAATTTGCTTTTTTAAAAATTCTTTACTAAATAGTTGCACAGGAAAAGTGATTTGCTGACCTCTGTATGCTGAATGTATTTTCAAGACTGCTTCAATACCTAACAGATTAGCAAGTTCACTATATGCTCCGTTTAGATATTCACACTTAATATTACTTACATCCATTTCAAATATCACTCCTTGCATTTCGACATCTCCTCTCAAATTATATTATAATGCTATGGAATAGTATAGAGTTATACTGACCTTGTCTTGTTCCTTGTAAAATTCCCCAAATATGGAAAAAGCTTGCTGTTATTAAATTAAAGTAAATCAGTACTATTGGAATATTTATTTAATTTTACCAAATCTATATATTTTTAAAATTCTTTGTACTTTACATAAATCATTGTAAGAGTACATCAATATAAAAACGACTCGGCAACAAAAACCTTATTGCTAGCCAAAACACCGCAACACGCATAAAGTGTGTAGTGTGGTGTTTTACAGTTTTAACTGTCTTGCAATATTGTTTTTGTTGCCGAGATTGGATAGTAGTATAGACTATGATTTATAGCATTTATATAAAGCATTTACTTTATACACTAAGAAATCTTATTTTTATTCCTTAAAAGAAAATATTTTAAGAGTGTGAGTTTTTCCGTGTCCGAATCATCTCCACCAAACAAGTATTGGATGAACACATAATTTTTTAGTGGCGGCTTTGCCGTCAAGGTGATGCTCTGATACGAAACAAAAAAGAGCCAAAGTCACGAAGATTTTGGTTCTTTTTATATTTTTTCTTAACAAAACGAAAAGAATGGTTTTAATATTGAGAATTGTATATAACGAAGGTTTTTCTATAAATCCTGAGAAAACAAGAGTTGCAAGAAGCAACGCAAGGCAAGAAGTTACAGGGATTGTAGTTAATTCTCATATGCAGATTTCTAAAGAAAAGAGAAAGCAGATTCGACAACAGATTTATTATATAAGGAAATATGGATTAGAATCCCATTTGGAGCGGATTGAGGAGAATCGTGCTAATTACCTTAATCACCTTTTAGAACAAATCAATTTTGCCCTATTCGTCAACCCTAAGGACGAAGAAATGAAAGAATATTTTGATACAGTAAAAACAATTATGAAAAATCAAAATGAATAATAGTTTATCCGCCTATTGTAAATGCAGTAGGCGGCTTTTATTTGTAAATATAAAATCACACATTTGTAAAAATACATTCACTTTTGCTAAAATATTGGCAAGGGAGGATTTGATATGCGAGATGAGAAGAGTTACATAGCACTTGATGATTTTGAACGGTTACCTCTCAGGTCTTGACAAACAGGCTGAAGATATGTTTTTTCGACTCGTAAAACAGATGGCAGAGCGTGAGGACGTAACAGAAAAACTCAAGGCTGACGATCAAATGGAATGGGTTGATCGGATGAACAATATCCGCAGCAGAGCAAAGGAAGTCATAAATAATGAATTGATTTTTTCATAAAAGATTAACTGTGCTGTAAACATCAAAAGGATTTACAGCACAGTTTTTGCTATTCATTTTCTGTTTAACAAATTATTCAACCTTCATCATTCGGTAGCCTACGCCGATATGCGTTTGGATATATTGGGGAGAATCTGCGTCCTTCTCCAGCTTTTTGCGGAGCGTTGCCATAAAAACACGCAAGGAAGCAATATCGTTATCCCAACTGCTGCCCCAAATGTTCTGGGTAATAAAGGTATGGGTTAAAACCTTGCCGATATTTCTTGAAAGCAGACACAAAAGCTTATATTCAATAGGCGTTAGGTGTAGCTCTTCATCGCCGAGATAGGCGCATCCTGCGGCATAATCTATACGAAGCTGACCGTTTGTGAAAACAGACGCTTCGGCGGCGGCCTCGTTCTGTATCATATTAAGCCGCCTTTGCGTTACCCTGAGCCTTGCCAATAATTCTTCCACAGAAAACGGTTTGGTCAGATAATCGTCGGCCCCCGCATCGAGTGTGTCAATTTTATCGGTATCTTCACTTCGTACGCTTATGACTATAATCGGCATATTCGATCAAGTGCGGATTTTTTTGATTACTTCAACACCGTCAATATCGGGATTGTGCGATGACGCTTCCAAAATGGCGGTGGCGCCGTTTGGCGCAGTTAAGTATCTGTAATCGTGTGCTTTAAGGGTTGTCGTAATAAGATTTTTAACCGAATTATCATCTTCTACAACCAATATCAATGGTTTATTCATGAATTTCTACCTCCCCGGCAGGTAATGTAACGGTGAACACCGTGCCGTGCGGTGTATTATCCGAAACGGTTATTTTGCCGCCGTGTGCATTTACAATGGAACGGCACAGCGACAATCCTAACCCTAAACTGCGGCGGCTGTCGGCTATTTTATTCGCTCCGCTGTAAAACATATCGAATACCCGCGCTTTCATTTCATCCGGTATCCTGTCGCCGTCATCGGCAATAGATATAACGGCTTTATCTCCTTGCTTCCAGGTTTTAATCAGAATATTGGAGCCTTTCGGCGTGTATTTAATGGCGTTGCCCACAAGATTGATAAGCCACATAGAGTCATCGTAAATATCTGTATAAAGCTGATTCTTTGTCGCTTCATCAAAGAAATTGCCGCTTCTTCTTTTTCTCTTGCATTCTTTTCGTTTTCCAGTGACAGAGCACATTCGCCGAGTATGGACAACAGAATACTTTTTTTAAACGCATCAAGGGGCTCATCGCCTATATAAATACCTACAACGCCGTAAACTTGGCTGTTAACTCTTACGGCAAGGTATAGGCATTTTGCGTTTGAAAGTGTTTCGGTAGTAGCACCTGCGTGTTTGTTATTTTTTAGCACCCATTCCGCAACCGCCTCTTCTTTTGTACCCGTTATTTCTTTGTCTGTTTTATCTCCCGAAACTGTAAAAATATGAGGTTCTCCGAGCGTTTCGCCCTCAGTCAGATAAAACACTATATCCTTTCCGAGTAGCTTTATAAGCTGATTTGCCGTTGCGGAAACGATTTCGTTTTTGTCTTTTGCCTGTTGCAAAAGCTGATTTGTATCAAACAGCACCTTTGTTCTGTAAGCCGACTTTGCAGACTGTTTCGCATGCTCTTTCAACTTCACAGCAAGCGAGCTTGTGAGCAGTGCCGCCAAAAACATAATTAAAAAGGTGACAGGATATCCTTGATTGTAAGCCCGAAGTGTGAACTGCGGATCGGTAAAGAAAAAGTTGAAAACCAAAACGCTGACAATAGAAGACATCAGGCTGTAAACCCGATGTCTTGTAACGACCGAGGTCACAAGAACGCCGAGAACATATACCGTGATGATATTTGCCTCTGCAACCCCCAATTGCCTGAACAGCATTCCTATACAGCTTGCCAAAATTAAAATGGCAACGCTTTTTAAAAGATCGGATACCGAAAATACACTTTTGCTTTTTCTTCTCGCTTTTTTGCGCGGTATGCGGCGTTTTTGCCGCCGGCATCGGGTATGATATGCACATCTAAATTCGGCGCTCTTGCAATCAGTTTTTCTGTAAGAGTAGTTTTAGAAAATATGCTCTTTCGGGTTGCGGAGCTTCTTCCTATCACAATTTTGAAACACCCGAAAGCCTTGCAAATTCGGCGATTTGATAAGAAACATCTTCCTCGGACATTACCTGATAATCAGGGGTTTCAACAAACAGCGCGGTAAAAGCGCCCTTAAAGGCATTCGCCATCCGGGCGGCAGTGCGAATTATTTTTGCATTCGACGGTGACGACGAAAGGCATACAAGAATATGCTCATCGGTATGATAATCGCTGTGACTTTTCGTTCTGACGGTTTCGGTAAGCAGATTCACCCTGCCGGCACAGCGGCGCAAGGCAATTTCACGAAGCGCCGTAAGATTTTCAATGGTAAAGAAATTCTCTGTTGCACGATCAGCTTGAGTCGGGTTATAAACTTTGCCCGCTTGCAGCCGTTCAATCAATTCCTGCGGCTCAATATCCACAAGCTCAACTTGACTTGCGTTGTCAAACACCGAATCGGGGATACGCTCGTGTACCATAATGCCCGTTATAGACGCAACGGTGTCATTAAGACTTTCGATATGCTGAACATTTACCGTAGTATAAACATCTATTCCCGCATTAAGTAACTCTTCAATATCCTGATAACGCTTTGTATGTCGGCACACGGGGGCATTATTTCATCCATATAAACACCCATGTAAGTCTCATATTTCAAGTTGGAAAAATTAAAAGAATTTCTTCTTTTTGAAGTAGATGATTTCTCCTATTGCGATAATAAGAGAAACAATAATCACCGACAGATAACCGTATCGCCACTTCAGCTCCGGCATATAAGCAAAGTTCATTCCATACCATCCCGTAATTAAAGTAAGAGGCAGGAAAAAGGTGGTGACGATTGTGAGAATCCCCATAATCTTATTTTGCCGCGCATCCTGCATAGATTGATAAAGCTCACGAAGTTGAAGCATATTTTCACGAAGCAACTGAACATGATTTTGCAATCTCTCGGCACGGTGGGTAAATTTTTCCCAGTCCCCGGTATCGTCTGCAAATGAAGAACACGCGCGGGATTGAAACAACTCTCCGATATCTGTCAATTGTTCATAGTAAGCATTTAATTCGGACAGCTTTTGCCTGTGTTTTGTGAGCAGAGGGAAAAAGTCTGTCGAACCGCCGGAGCCGATATTTTCTTCCATTTTTTCTGTTTCTGACTCGATGTGAGAAAGATAGAGAACATCATCCTCTATCATTTGCTCCATAAACTGCAAAAGAAGATGAGCCGGACTGTTCAGCTCCTGAAACATACTTATCCGTTTGTCTACCCATAATTTCAAATCGCCTACATCTTCGACAAATAAGAGCGACTGTCCCGTCAAATAAAAGCTGAAGGAAAGCTGCGGTGAACGCTGTTCGCTTTTTTGAGGCAGGCGTAATGTTCCGATGATGCAGTTTTTGAAAACCTCTGCCTTACAATAACGAATCGATCCAAGACAGTGAAGAAGTTCTTTATAATACGGTAGTTGTTCTTTACATTTGTGAAATTCCGCCGTACTCATAAATGTAAAAAACGGCTTTTTATCGCCGCAGTTTTGGACGGCTTGCAGACTCCCGTCTTTTGAATTTATAAAGTATTGCATTACAACTCCCCCTTTCTACTTTTTATTATATCACATATATCACAAGTATAAAAGTATTTTCTACTTTACATATTCCGCATTGATCACCGCTTGATTTGAAAAGAGAAAATCAGAGAAGCTATTTGCAAAGGCATTATTTGAAGCCTTTTTCCATATCACAGCGGTCTGAATTACGGAAGGATCCAGCGGTTCTATCGTACATCCTGCTTTCTCACAGATAATACTATTTTGCTTTTTAGAAATGATAAGACAGCGGTATGTATCGTCATTTGCAGAAGCATTGTTTTCAATAAAGCCAAAGTCAATTCGATTTTTGTTTAGCTTATCATATATATCCTCTGTATTTCCGAACAGGAAATGAAGCTGACAATTCGGCTTCCCTTTGAAAACTTTTCAAATAGCGGTATCAGCGAATCCAAGATCATAGGATTATCAAACGCAATAAAAAGGCTGTTTTCTGCAATTTCTTCGTCAATTAAGTGGTGGTTATTTGCTAAAAAATCGTCAAGCCTTTTCATTATAAAGTAACCGAACACAATCATGACAGCCACTGCGCACACTAATAATAATTCTTTCATGCTTTCCGTCTTCTTTCGGAATTTATATGTGAAAACACTTTTGTATGTTTTTGGTATCACCCAGCACCAAAATAGTGTCACCCGGTATAAAGCTTGTTTCAGGCGCAAAATTTAGATTCATTTTACCATCGCGTTTAATCGCCATAATATTGATACCGTGCTTTTTACGCACATCTGCTTCAATAACGGTTTTTCCGATCCATTTTTCGGGTACGGCAATTTCAAAAATTGCATGATCGCTGTCCAACTCTATGTAATCGAGGATATGGTCAGCAGTATAGCGGATAGCCGTCCAATCCGCAAGCTGCCTTTCGGGATATACGATTTCATCCGCACCGTTTCGCAGAAGGAATTTTGCGTGTACTTCCCGTGCCGCACGGGAAACTATCTTTTTGGCATCCAATTCCTTTAATAGAGATGTCGTTTCAAGCGATCTTTGAAAATCGACCCTTGTTGCAACGGGCAGCATTAACAGTATGCTGCCTAAAATTATCACAGACAGAAAGCCTAATATAATAATCTGGAACGATGTAATGTGCTTGTGTTTTGGATTTTGTCGTTTTATCATAACGGATACCTTCGCGATCTTAATATCAAATTTAGACTGTCTTTATTTTATCTTAATCTGCATTAAATCGGCGTAAGCAAGATAAAGACGATATTAAGATTGCATAAAGATAAAGGCGGAAAAGCCGAAACTCTTCCGCCTTAAAACTATTACAGAATTCCGTCCAGCATCAAATTTACTTTAAGAACATTTACTGTTTCTTCTCCGAAAACTCCTAAGAATTTACCGTCGGTGCATTTCTTAATAATCTCCCGTACCTCGTCCTCGGTCATATCGTTTGCTTTTGCGATTCTTGCCACCTGATACTTGGCGGCGGCGGGGGAAATATGGGGGTCAAGTCCGCTGCCCGAGCAGGTCACAAGATCAACGGGGATTGCTGTTTCGTCCATGTCGGGATTGGCCTCCCGCAGTTTTTCCACACGCTCTTTCACCAAAGCCTCATATTCTTCGCTTGCCGGGGAAAGGTTGGACGGTGCGGCATACATCAGAGTTTTTCCGTTTTCGTCTTTGTAGGTTGAAACATCAATATTCATAATGCGCCCCCACATATGTCCGTCATCCGTATACTGCTGACCGAGCAGCTCACAACCGTACTTTTTTCAGTCAACCTCAATAATACTCCCGTTTGCTTTGTCGGGGAAAATAAGCTGCGCAAACCCTGTAACGACACCCGTATAAACCACGCCGCAGAGCAATGTGAATATAAGAAAAATTATTGCCGCTCTCGTCAGTACATTTTTTAATGTTTTCATTATAAAACCTCCTTATGCCAAGCCTAACAGTACAAGCAGCATATCAATCAGCTTAACGAAGATGAAGGGTGCCGCCAAACCGCCGAAACCGTAAATTAACAGGTTGCGGGACAAAAGCTTGCCTGCGGGAACCTCACGGTATTTCACACCTTTGAGTGCCAGCGGAATCAGCGCAATAATAATCAGCGCATTGTAGATGATTGCCGATAAAACAGCGCTTTGCGGGGAATGAAGTCCCATAATGTTAAGTGCCGAAAGACCCGGATACAGTCCCATAAACAAGGCGGGAATAATGGCGAAATACTTTGCTACATCGTTCGCTATGGAGAAGGTGGTCAGACTGCCTCTTGTCATCAAAAGCTGTTTACCGATACGGACGATATCAATAAGCTTTGTCGGTGACGAATCAAGATCAACCATATTTCCCGCTTCCTTTGCCGCCTGTGTGCCGGTGTTCATCGCAACCGCCACATCAGCCTGTGCAAGTGCGGGTGCGTCGTTCGTGCCGTCGCCCGTCATTGCCACAAGGTGTCCTTTGCTCTGAAAATCGCGTATCATTTGAAGCTTGCCTTCGGGAGTTGCTTCGGCAAGGAAATCATCCACGCCCGCTTCTGCCGCAATGGCGGCGGCGGTCATCGGGTTATCGCCTGTAATCATAATGGTTTTTATACCCATTTTACGAAGATCCGCAAACTTTTCCTTAACGCCCTGCTGATAATGTCTTTCAGATGAATAACGCCTAAAATCTTATGATTTTTTGCTACAACAAGGGGAGTTCCGCCTTTGTTCGCAATCTCTTTAACGATTCGGTCGCATTCCTCCGAATAAATTCCGCCGCTTTCGGTTACATATTTTTCCATGGTATCGGCGGCCCCCTTGCGGATTTCGTTGCCGTCATAATCAACGCCGCTCATACGGGTTTTCGCCGTAAAGGGAATAAATGTCATGTTCTTGTCGGAAAGCTCTCTGCCGCGAATATTGAATTTTTCTTTTGCGAGAATAACCACGCTTCTGCCTTCGGGCGTTTCATCGGCAAGAGAGGATAGCTGTGCCGCATCGGCAAGTTCTTGTTCACTTACACCGTCTACGGGAATAAATGCGTTCGCCTTGCGGTTACCGAGCGTAATTGTTCTGGTTTTATCAAGCATCAATATATCCACATCGCCTGCGGCTTCAATAGCTCTTCCGCTCATAGCAAGTACATTTGCTTGGTTCAGTCTGCTCATTCCCGCAATACCGATAGCGGAAAGCAATGCGCCGATGGTGGTAGGGGCAAGGCAGACAAGCAACGCTACTAAGGTAGTAACAGAGGTGGGGTTATCAATTCCCGCCTGTTTTGCCGAGAATATGGAGTAGGTATAAAGTGATACCGTAACAAGAATAAAGATAATGGAAAGGGCGACAAGAAAAATCTGCAATGCGATTTCGTTTGGCGTCTTTTTACGGGAAGCGCCCTCGACCATGGCAATCATTTTATCAAGGAAGCTTTCGCCCGCTTCGCTTGTTATCCGCACAACGATCCAATCGGAAAGTACGGTAGTACCGCCGGTTACTGCGCTTCTGTCGCCGCCTGCCTCACGGATAACGGGTGCGGATTCGCCTGTGATAGCGCTTTCGTCTACGGAAGCGGCTCCCTCAATAACCTCACCGTCGCCCGGAATTTGCTCTCCTGCTTTCACAATGACAATGTCGCCTTTTTTAAGCAACGCGGAAGAAACAGCGGTTGTCTGTTCTTTCTTATCGGCAGAGGGTATCTTGTGTGCCTCCACATCTTTTTTTGAAGCTCTCAGAGCTTCCGCCTGCGCCTTGCCTCTGCCCTCGGCAATCGCTTCGGCAAAATTGGCAAAAATACAGGTAAACCACAGAATAACTGCGATTGCCAAGGTATATCCGCTTGAAGCGTCCTTTAGTCCGAATAGGGATACAATCCACAGTCCGCTTGTGAGGATCGCCGAAATATATACCAAAAGCATAACGGGGTTTTGTACCTGTGTTTTGGGATTTAGTTTTACAAATGAATCTTTTATGGCTCTGCCGAGCATCTTTTTATCGGCAAAAGCACTTTTATTATTTGATGCCATAACAGTGCCTCCTTAAATAACATTACTGAAAAATTCAGCGAGCGGTCCTAACGCCAACGCCGGGAAGAAACTGAGTGCGCCTATAATAAGGACGATTAAAATCAGCAGGAATACAAACATACCGTTTGTTGTGGAAAGTGTACCTGCGCTTGTTGCAATCTTCTTTTTGCCGGCAAGACTGCCCGCAATCGCCAGTGTTCCTATGATCGGAAGGAAACGGGCAAACAGCATGACAAGACCGAGCGAAACATTCAAAAATACGGTGTTTGCATTAAAGCCGGCAAAGGCAGAGCCGTTGTTACCGCCGCAGGAAGAATATGTGTACAGTATTTCGGAAAAGCCGTGCGTTCCGCTGTTGTTTAGGCTGTCCGCCACACTCGGAACGACCGCCGCAAGTCCGCTGCCGATAAGAATAGCAATCGGCGTTGCAAGGCAAACAAGCACAGACCATTTCATTTCATAAGGTTCAATCTTTTTGCCTAAAAACTCCGGCGTTCTGCCGACCATAAGTCTGGCTATAAATACCGTCAGAATGGCAAAGGCAAGCATACCGTAAAGACCGCAGCCAACGCCGCCGAAGATAACCTCGCCGAGCTGCATCAGGAGCATTGTCACCATACCGCCGAGCGGTGTGTAACTGTCGTGCATGGAGTTTACAGAGCCGTTGGAAGCCGCCGTTGTAAATGCCGCCCAAGTAGAGGATGTTGCAATACCGAATCGGGTTTCCTTACCTTCCATATTGCCGCCCGCCTGGTCGGTCATTGAGACGTTGACACCATCCTGTGCAAGTTGCGGCGTCGCAACCTGTTCGCTGACGGCAATCGTGCCCAGCGCCAGCGCAAGGCATATAAACATCGCCATAAGGATTGCAACGCCCTGTTTTTTATTCTTTACCGCCTTGCCAAAGGTGAAGCACAGCGCCACAGGAATAAGCAAAATTGAAAGCATTTCAATCAAATTTGTAAAAGCATTCGGGTTTTCGAGCGGATGAGCGGAGTTAACGCCCATATAACCGCCGCCGTTTGTACCCGTTTGCTTAATGGCGACCTGGCTTGCCGCAGGACCCATAGGTACAAACTGTTCGGTAACAATTTCGGCGTCTTCTATTTTTTTGCCGTCAACTGTTACGGTATTTGTATCAAGGTCAATTTCGGCGTTTTCAAGAATTTCGCCGTCTGCGCTTACCGCAATCGGTTCAACGAGCGATACGGTTTCAGCGCCTTTCAGGTTCTGAATCACACCGCCGCCCACAAGGCAAAGGGAGATGACAAGATTCAGCGGAATCAAAATATGAATGACGATTCTTGTTATATCAACCCAAAAGCTGCCTAATCCATCGGCTTTTACTTTTATAAATCCCCGTATCAGGGCAAACAGCACGGCAATACCCGTAGCTGCGGAAACAAAGTTCTGCACGGTAAGTCCGAGTGCTTGGGTCAGATAGCTTAATGTGGACTCGCCGCTGTATGCCTGCCAGTTTGTATTGGTTACGAAACTGGCTGCGGTATTAAAGGACAAATCCCATTTTACACCCGAAATCCCCTGCGGATTTCCGGGAAGAACTCCCTGCAAAATCTGAAGCAAAAACAGAAAAATAAGTCCGATGCCTGAAAAAATCAGAACGGAAACGGCATATTTTTTCCGGTTCATTTGCTCGTCCTTTTTGACGCGCATAACCTTATACACAGCGTTTTCACAGGGCGTTAGAATTTTGGAAAGAAAGGTTTTCTCTCCGTTCATTACTTTCTTGATATAAGCGCCGAGCGGAATCGCCAAAACAATAAGAACGGCAAGATAGAGTATGTATTGTATTACCGCACTCATTTTTGCTCATCCCCTTTCATCAGTATGTAAACATAGTAGATTAGCAGTGCCGCAGCACAAAGACCGATAAATCCGATTATAATATTCATAGTCTTACCTCCTTATTTGATATTTTAACAGCAAAAAGATTAAATCGGGATTAGCAGAATATACAGCGCATTAAAACTATATTAAGACGCTTACAGCCATCCGAAAATCAAAGCAATCGGAACCGTAATAATTACGGTGAAGAAAAACACGGCAGCGAGAACACAAATCGGCATACCGATAAATACCGCAAAAAAGGACAGATACGGATGCTTGAATGCGAAATGCTCCGCTTGTGCTTCAATGCGCTTATCAAATTCGTGTATAGCTTTAAATATGGCTGACATATTTAATCCCTCCTTACGCTTATAATGACTATCGGTTTAAGTGAATTCAAATGAATGTTCATTTGAATTCACTCGATATTCATTGCAATTGGCATAGTCAAATTTTCTTTGAAAATTTGCTCCCAAATCAAAGATTTGGGGGCGAAATAGTGCATTTAAGCACTGTTTCGACTACCTATGACAATTATAGATTAGCACAGGAGAAATAAAAACGGGAAAAAGACCTCATTGATTACTGTTAAGAAAAAATAAAGCCTAAATTAGCGGAACATACCTACCAAAATGGAAAGCGGCGACAGAAAGAATAGAATCTTCCTGCCGCCGCTTTTTGCTAATTTATATTAAATCATTTATTGCTTTTCTTAATTTCTCCAACGCCTTTTCACACTTGTTATGAGCCGTATTTGCTGAGCTGTATTCGTGGTCGGTAGCAATATCCGTATACATCATCTTCTTGATTGGCTTCTTTTTCGGCTCACCGTATTCGTCCAAATCGTTATGAACTATATAAAACACACTATGGCATTCAAAGCAAAAACCGAGTCTTTGAGATAACATTTTCCGTTCGGTATACTCCGGTTTTTCGTATGCTTCCCACAGTCGGGTATACAGCTCATTTTTCATAATCAGCGTATAAGTATCAGAAGAACTATCGGAATGTGCCTCCTCTGTGCTTTCTTCGCCGTCATCGTCTGTGTATTGCCGATACAAATCCACCCGGTTTTCATTGAGCAGACCGCCGAGTAATATTTCTTTAGCGTTTTCAACGGTTTCCTCAAACTCGCCTGCAACCTTTATCAGTGTTTCATCTGAATAATCACGCTCGTATTTGTACCATATCGCCATTGCTTTACGGAGCTTGGCATATTCTGCGATGCCGGCTTCAATTGATACATATTTAAATCTGCTTTATCTATATAAATTTCTGTCACGGCATTCACCTCCGTTCTGTGATACTTACCGTTATTTTAACTGCTTATCGACTTCGGCGTAGAGCTTTTCACGGCTCATATCCGACTCATACTGACTGTTGGCATATTCCGTGTCCTCTTTTGCCTGCTGCATACGCTCTTTTGCAAGATCAAGCGCTGCGGCTGCAAATTCTTCTGTGACAGTACCTCGTTTTCTTTCCATACGAAGCACAGAGCAGCGGTTTTTATAGATGCGGATAACAGTATTTCCGGCCGCTAATTCTTTTCGGTTGATCCTTGCCGCATATTTCCGGCAGGTAATGGCTTTGCCCTTGAGCTTAAACGGCGCATAGCCTGTACAATACTTTTGCCTTGCCGCAGAGGTCATAAGGAAATATTTTTTGCAGATATCGCACCTCCTTGGATAATGACCATAATGTAAGCCTTCAAAGAAGTCGGTCATCAAAAAGCAGTAATAGCTGTCGAAATAAAGCCTGCGTGCAAGAGTAGCCGTTTTACTGCGGCTGGCTTTCTTGATTGGTACATATTCCGTTGTCACGGGAAACGGCACAGAGCCGAATACTTCTAATGCTATGGGGAGCAAATGTTCCTCGTCAAATCGGTCAGCTTCATTTACACGGCTCACGAAAACTCTAAGCTTTTCAAAAGAATTGCGAATGTCGGCACTCAAAGTATCGTAGAAACTGAGTGTAGCATTGACTTCGCCAAGCAGAGCTTCAGTACGGTCAAAGAAGTCTTTTTCATATTCTTTCGGTAAGTTGTGAAACACTATTTGCCCCACATCCATTTGACCGATCTTTGCACGACGGGAAAAATATTCGCTTATGATATGTCCGTTTTCTTCAGAAAACAACGTTGCTATTCTGTTACGTTCATCATCTGTGCCGAGCATATCAAATGGCTTCAGCCACGGAAGTGCAGTAAAGATATTTACCATTCTTTCTCCGGCGTTCACATAGTCGCTGAATTTCAAATACCCAAGCCGCAACATCTTTTCAAGCTGCCAATTATCCGTTGTGAAAACGCCAATACGGGCGGCGGTGTCATTTTCGTAATACTGATTCAGCAGGTGCGCCGCAAAAGTCCCCGCAGGATAGCTCTTGCCGTTTTAAGAAGATGAGTGGGGAGGAAGGCTTGACACCCGAAGTTATTGCCACCGTTATGAGCGAGGAAAAAGCAAATCAGCGTGAAATGTTCAAGGTGCCGATGGAGCGCATTCGCAAATATGTCCCTAACGCCAATACAAAGCAGGCAGAAGACTTAGTTATGAAAGCTTGCGAGCATTACCGCCGATATCTGATTCGACAGCGTGACCGAGAACGATGAGGTGAGCCTATGAAGAAATATACAAGGATTGATTATACCAAGGTAGAGTTACCCGAAGAACTGCTCACTTATTTTGCAAAGGCATTAGCGCCTGATATTAGGAAGTTCTATGATAGTGACGAGGGCAAAGCTTACTTTGAAAAATGGCTTACCAAACACCATGAATATGATGAACGGACACCTGATGCAACTGCATCGGGCGTCTGAGTTTTCGCACATTCGACAGCAAATAAAGGATGCTGCCATTGAAAACCTTTGGAAAGGTATTGAACAAGGACAATCGGTTGATATGCTGACTGAGTGTCTGCATAAACGACAAGCAGAAAAAGAGAAATTGGAAACTCAGCTTGCTATTGAGAACAACAAGAAAATCTGCCTATCCGAAGCGCAGATTTTAGCCTTTCTTGATTATGTGTGCGAAATGCCGTTTGATGATTTTAATAAGCACAGAGCGATTATCAATATATTCGTTCAATCCATCTACTTGTATGACGATTATTTCACCCTAATTATCAACGCAAGTAAGAAGCCTTTGAGCATCGACAATATCCCGCTTGATGATATTGACGAAGCTTTTGAGGGCGAAAATACCGAAACGGAGGGGTGTTCATCCTTGATGACACCCGCTCCACCATTATAGTCACGACTGCATATGCAGTCGTGACTTTTTTATTATACGATTATTCCAATATTTATGCAGTTTTTAAGGCAAAACAAGAATCATTTATGAAGTATAAAACAACACAATATAAATTATGCAACCGTACACAGAATTTTATGGGATGCCTTTATTTTGCATTATTTCTTTTTCATACAGTTTTTAAAACATTTTTTATCAAATGACGGGTTGAATGCGTAGAAATTCTTTTCGTCAAGTTTGTCGGTCATAAGTCTCAGATTTTCGCCGAAGCGTTGATAGTGTACTACTTCACGCTCACGCAAAAATCTTATTGCATCTTTTACATCGTAATCATCGCAAAATCTTAAGATATTATCATAGGTTGATCGCGCTTTTTGTTCGGCCGCCATATTTTCGTGGAGATCTGTAATTGGATCGCCTTTTACCTGCATAGATGCGGTTGTATAAGGTGAACCTCCTGCCGATTGCGGATATACGCCTGTTGTATGGTCAACAAAGTAATCTTCAAAGCCTTGCTTTTTGATTTCATCTTCCGTGAGGTCTTTTGTAAGCTGATATACAATTGCACCTATCATTTCAAGGTGATTTAATTCCTCGGTACCGATGTCGGTTAAGGTGGCTTTTAATTCAGGCAGCGGCATTGTAAATCTCTGACTTAAATATCTGAGTGATGCGCCGAGTTCTCCGTCAGGTCCACCGTACTCCGAAAAGTGATAATCAGATATAAAGAAATATATCAACCGAAGAAGTTGAGCGGTTAAAGACTATGCAATCTACAAAGCCTTTTAGTATTTCGTTCTTTTCTTTTTCGCTTATTGCAGGGCTTTTTAGAGTTGTTAAAAAGTTTTTCTTTTCTTTTACATTTTCTTTTCTTGGTTTAGTTTTTTCTTGTTTTAATTGAACTTGACGGGAAGAGAGGTTTTTTATTTTATCTTCTACAGACTTTTTGTATTCTTTTACTTCTTCAACGGTGTAGATTCCTTCAAGATATGCATTTTTTATCCGTTGTATTTTTTGATTTTCTTTTTCGATTAAGTTAGTGTAATCAATGCAGTCAGCAACAGTTTGAGATAAAGACTTGACCGAAAGTTTAAAATCTTTGTTTTCAAAAACCTGTTCAAGTCCGAGTATTACAAGATTATTAATATTGGTAAGGCTGATGTAATGTGACTGTTTACATATTGATTTTGAGTATTTAATGCATTGCAGTCCTTTGTTTGAATATGCTAATGCAGAGCCGCAGTTGCTGCATTTTATTAAACCGTGCAGCATATATTCTTGTTTAATATTATTGTGTATGCCTTTTCTTTGTTTACGACCGTTAGTTTCTATCAAATTTTGAACTTTATAAAAAATTTCATCGCTGACAATAGATTTATGTACTCCTTGAGTGTACACAATATCTTTGTTGTTTGAATATCTGTAATCTGTTTTTCCGTTTTGATTCCAACGGATTTTTCCTATATAAACGGGATTTTTCAGGATATAATCTATTGTTCTGTTTTCAAAAGGATTTCCTCTTGTAGTTTTGACACCGATTTCGTTTAATTCGGATGCAATTTGCATGCTGCTCTTTCCGTCTATATAATCGGTAAAGATTTTACGAACAATTGCTGCTTTTTCTTCATTGATAACATATTGTTTATCGACTATATCATAACCGAAAGAGGGAATAGTCACCGGCTGACCTCGTTTGACTTTTTCGGACATTCCTCGCAGCACTTCCCCGGAAAGGCGGATTGAATAATATTCGTCCATCCATTCTATGATACGCTCAATAAGTGAGGAAAACGGATTTTCTTCATCAAGAGTTTCGGAACAGCTTATTACCGAAACATCATTCTTTTTAAGCATAGATTTATATACAATGCTTTCTTCTTGATTCCGTGCAAATCGACTGAACTTCCACACAAGTATTGCACTAAACGGTGCAGGCTTTTGCTTTGCAAGCCCTATCATCTCGATAAATTGCGGCCGTTTTTTGACATATTTGCCTGACAATCCGTCTTCTCGAAATATGTACTCTGACGGGATATTGTAACCGTTTTGTTTTGCGTATTCTTTTATTATACGCAGTTGACTGTCAGGAGAAAGCTCGGTTTGTCGGTCTGTAGATACTCTGATATATGCCGCAGCGGTTTTAAGTTCTTTTTCCATAATAATCACTTTCTATCGCTTAATCTAAGTGAATTTGCTATAAGTCATAATATGTTTCAGAGATAAAAATGTGTTGATTTTTGCTATAGCTATATATGTTGCTTGGCATCTGTTAATTGATTTTGCAGAGCACATAATATATATGTAGGAATAGAATAAAGTTAAGGGGTGGTTATAAATTGCCAAAGAGGCAAAGTTTTATGGTTAGAATACATTTACCGATTAACGGGAAATATTATTTGTGGTATGAAGTTGACGAAGAGAGAAATGTAAAATGGTATTTGCCTCGTGACGAGGCAGAGACACAAGAGGCTGTACAGAAAATGCTTGAAAATGTCGGAAAACATATGAGTAATTTTTACTCAAACAATTCAGAGTACATTAAAAATCTGTAAATATTGATATTTCAAAAAAATCAGGTCAATCTTTTATCGGATTGACCTGATTTAATATAATAGAATTTTGTATAAACAGTTTTATTTAGAAAAATCCCAATCAAGGAGTCGGTTACCTTTTACGATAAATGCCTTTTCGGAAATTTTAGCAAGTGGAGTGTCACTGTAGCTGTCGGAATAAAATTCGTGAATTTTTGTGTCACCAAACATTTCTCTGTATCGCCTTACTTTTTCTTCACCGTGGCAGTTTATACCGCTGTATTTGCCTGTATGTTCGTCAACGACAGATGCCATAAGATAATTTGTTTTGAGAGTTTTGCATATTGGTGCAAGTAAAAATTCTGGGGAGGCGGATATTATTACATCATCTTTTTGCTGTTGATTTTTATAAAACGGCTTGATTTTGTCAATATTAATATTCCAAAAGTCGTTTATGTCTTTTTGTATGTCGCAGTATTTTAAAAATTTATACATTTTTTCTTTAAACTGCGTTTTTGTGCCGATTTTAAAAACATAGAATTTAAGAAAAGCACCGATAAGTGAGGGGGCAAGCAATAAAATTTTTTTATGCCTTTTTAGAGAAAAAATATAGAAATCGGCGGTTGAGTCGCCGTCATATATTGTTTTATCAAAGTCATATACATTCATAAATAAACCTCTTAGTGAATTATTAGTTTTATAAATAATTATATTTTATAATTAATTATAGATTTTTGCAATACCCTTGTTCACCTAATAATCACTTATTTTCGGCATACTTACTGTTGCTTTTTACCCTGAAATATAGTATAGTATAATGTGAGTAATAATATAGGAGTAATACAGTGTTCGGTTATTTACAGATTGAAAAAGAGGAACTTCTTGTAAAAGAGTTTGAAACATATAAGGCTGTTTACTGCGGACTTTGCAAGCAAATGGGTAAAGATTATTCTTTTTTAACTCGTCTTACATTGAGCTATGACTGTACTTTTTACGCAATGCTTTTGATGTCATTACATTCTTCGTGCGGCGGTTTTAAGAAAGGCAGATGTACCTGCAATCCTCTTAAAAGATGTAATTTTGCTTACAGCAAAAATGACGATTACCAAAAGGCTGCGGCTTTTTCAATTATTACCGTTTACTACAAACTTATTGATGATATAAATGACAGCGGATTTTTTAAATCTCTGTTTTCGAGAATGATTAAGCCGTTTTTCTCACATCAGAGAAAGAAAGCTAAAAAGCGTTATCCGTGGATTGACGAATATGTGGCTGAAATGATGGAAAGACAGGCTGTTATTGAACAGGATAAAAGCTCTTCCGTTGATATTTCGGCAGACCCGACAGCTCAAATGCTCGGAAAAATCCTTGCAAAAGACGGTAATGACGAAACCGAGAGCCGAGTTTTATACGAATACGGATATAATATAGGCAGATGGATTTATCTTATGGATGCGGCAGACGATATAGAAAAAGACGCTAAGTCATTAAGTTTTAACCCTTTTATACAAGAGGACGGTTTAACTTTAGACAACAATATTATTTCGCTCACTCTTAATCAGTGCCTTGCAAGGGCATATGATGCGTATAATTTACTTGATATAAACGGTTTTAAGGGGATACTTGACAATATGATGCTTAGAGGATTCCCGAAAATTCAGAATAAAATTACAGATAAAACCCAAAAGGACTCGGACAAATCTTTTGAGTCGCAGAAAGGAAGTAAAGATGAATAATCCTTATGAGGTTCTTGGCGTATCTGAAAATGCCAGCGATGAAGAAATTAAAGCAGCGTACAGAAAGCTTGCCAAAAAATATCATCCCGACAATTATGCGGACAGTCCGCTTGCAGATGTTGCCGAACAAAAAATGAAGGAAATCAATGAGGCTTACGATACAATAAATCAATTAAGGCAAAAGGGCAGAGGCTCGGGTTCAACTTCAAATGCAACCGGCGGATATTCTCACCAATCCACAAGATTTCACGGTGTAAGAATTTATATTCAGCGCAATATGATTAATGAGGCTGAACAGATTCTTGATAATACAGAGCAACAGTACCGTGACGCAGAATGGCATTACCTTAAAGGTATGTGTGCATATCGCAAGGGTTGGGCAAATCAGGCTTATTCTTACTTTACACAGGCTGTAAATATGGACCCTAACAATCAGGAGTACCGTGCGGCTCTTAATAATATGAATAATCAGAGGGCTTATAATTACGGCGGTTACACTCAAGGTACACCAAATACAGGTGACGGTGCTATGTGTGATTACTGCACCACATGTCTTTGTGTAAACTGTCTTACAAACTGCCTTTGCAACTGTTGCAGAATGGGCTGTTAATATGAAAAAGTCATCTTCAAGTCCGTTAAAAACAACCTTTAAAGTTACAATTTCGGGTGTATTGTCGGCACTTTCGCTTGTCTTTATGATGCTCACATCATTAGTACCGCTCGGTACTTTTGCCTTTCCTTGTATGGCAGGAATTGTGCTTATGGTGATTGTAGTCGAAGCAGGTCATAAGTGGGCGTGGGGCGCATTTATATGTGTTTCACTGCTTTCGCTTTTCCTTGCGGGCGACAAGGAAGCTGTTGTATATTACATTATGTTTTTCGGCTATTATCCGATAATTAAAGGTGCAATAGAGGGAAAAATAAAAACAAGAGCCGTACAGTTTGTGCTTAAATATGCGGTATTCAATGCAGCGGTAATAGGAGCATTTTTTATAGCGGCTTTTTTACTTGCCGTGCCTGCAGAGGAATACACTATAGGCGGAATGTATGTACCGTGGATTTTCTTGCTTGCAGGAAATATATTCTTTACAATTTATGACTTGGCGGCAACAAAACTCGTTACATATTATATAGTTGTACTCAGAAACAAGCTTATAAAACCAAAATACAGAAAATGACAGAGGGGTAGTATTATGAGAAAAGTAAGCGCAAAAAAATTAATAGTCCCGATTCTTGCCGCCGTATTGTTGCTTTTTTCACTTCCCGTAAATGCGGCTGAACTTTCACAGACAGAGCAGGCTGTGAGCGCAAGTGTGACGGCAGGAGCGTCAGGTTATGTAAATGGTGACGGAGTAAATCTTCGTTCGGGAGCGGGTACAAGCTACAGTGTTGTGACTGTTATGGAATACAAAACAGAATTTACCTTTGACGACGGAACTCTGTACAACGGCGAGTGGTACAAAATCACTCTTTCGGACGGTACAAAGGGATATATTTACTATGAATATGCTACCGCAAAAGAGGTTACAGATACTCTCAAAACGGGTTACATAAATGCAAGTGATGTAAATATGAGATCGGGTGCGGGTACAGATTATTCTGTTATTACTACTCTTGATTACGGTACAAAAATTACCGCCGTTTCAAAAAGCGGTAATTGGTATTACATTGAACTTAGCAGCGGTACAAGGGGATATGTTTATGCGGATTATGTAACGCTTAATGCCGATGAACCGCAAAAGTCGGGACTTTCAAAGACAAGTCTTAGTATGTACAAAGAAAACTACAGCACTTTGTATGTAAACGGCGCAAAAGGTAATGTAAACTTTGCTTCATCAAATTCTAATATTGTATCTGTAACTTCGGACGGACTTTTATATGCAAAAGCTGCGGGTTCCGCAGTTATTACCGCAAGATATGACGGAATATCAGAGAGTTGCTATGTAACGGTTACAAGCGGAAGTTATGTAGGTATTTCCGATTCTGCGGTTCATATAAATAAAGATAAATCTGTTTTTCTTACCACAGATTCATATGTAGATTGGAAAACTTCAAATTCAAATGTAGCTACAGTCAGCGACGGTGTTGTATATGCCAAGAGTGAGGGTACTGCCGTAATTTCGGCAGAAACAAGCTACGGTGCAGGTACCTGTATTGTAACTGTAGAAAAAACTGCGCCTGTTCGTTTCGTATATGCCACACCTAATTCGGCGCCTCTTAACAGCCTTGTTACTTTGAATGCTATAACCGATAATACAAAGCGTGGTTTGTATTTTACGATATCCAATGAAAAAGAAAGCTATACGCTTCACGCCGATTCAATAACGAAAGACGGCGACAATATTATTTGGTCTGCAAAAACTGTGCTTGATACTTCGGGTACATGGAACTATACAGCGTATTCGCTTGCAGAGGACGAAAACTATTACAGAACTGTCGAAGATGATGCAGAGGGCGAAGTTTTTGTTACAACTTCAACCGATACTACAACTGCGGTTCTCGGTGAACGCCGTGCAAGCGATGAAATAATCTCTCTTATCGCAAATTATGAGGGATTTTTGCCTACAGTAACACCTGACTATATTACGGGTGACGCAACATTAGGTTATGGCAAGGTTGTGTGGTCCGGCGAACAATTTTACAATAATCTTTCAAAAACCGAGGCATATGCTTATCTTTGCCAAACCGTAAACAGTGGCGGATATACTTCTCGAGTTAATAAGTTTATGATTTCAAATAATGTAAAGTGTAACCAACAGCAGTTCGATGCACTTGTGTGCTTTACATATAATGTAGGAGCATATGCGCTTGACAATGACAGCGATTTGTCGGACACTTTACTTAATACAGCATATCAGCCTGCATTAAAACCATCTGCAAATGCTCAAGGCTATGTAAGCGGTGACAGCGTAAATTTGAGAAGCGGAGCGTCAACATCTTATTCTGTTGTATCCCTTATGTCTTACGGTACAACCTTTACTTTCGTTGACGGCAGTCTTTATAATGATAATTGGTATAAAATTAAATTGAGTGACGGCACGGTGGGATATATTTATTCCGACTATGCCTCTGTAATGTCAGCAAGCAGAAGTCTTGATAATGTAAGTCAGTCTGCATATGCTAAGAATTTCTTTGCATATCACCATGCGGCAGGCGATTGCTATGAGGGACTTTTATACAGAAGAGTTGATGAGGCTGAAATATTCTTTTACGGTGATTACATAAGGGACGGTTACGAAAACAAGTACGGTTTCAGTTATACTTGCGCCCGTAACCCGAGCTTTGGATTGTGATAAATATTTAATTGGTATTACTTATTTGAAAGGGAGTATTATAATGAAGAAAATCGGTTTTATTGGTGCAGGAAATATGGCAACTGCAATTATCGGCAGTCTTATGGGACAGAATGACGGCAAGGCTGATTTTATTAATGTTTTTGACCTTGACAAGGAAAAATGCGATATTATGAGCAAAAAAGGCATTAATATTAAAAAATCCGCCGCTGATGTTATGCTTGAAAGCGACATTACCGTTCTCGCTGTTAAGCCGCAGAATTATCCCGAAGTGCTTGAGGCATTAAAGCCACAGGTAACAGATGACAAAGTTTTTGTTTCAATTGCGGCAGGTATTTCTATTGCATATGTGCAGAATCTTCTTGATTGTAAATGCCCTGTAGTAAGAGTTATGCCTAATACTCCGCTTTTGCTCGGCAAGGGTGCGTCTGCACTTTGCCCGTCAGATAATATCTCCGAAGAAGACAAACAGATTGTTTATAATATGTTTGCGGGCAGCGGTGTTTGTGAATATATTGCAGAAGAGCATATGAACGAGATTATATCTGTAAACGGAAGCAGCCCGGCATATATTTATCTCTTTGCAAAAGCAATGGCAGATTATGCGCAAGAGTGCGGCATTGATTATGACAAGGCAATGAATCTTATTTGTGCAACTCTTGAGGGTTCGGCTAAAATGCTTAAAGAGAGCGGCGACAGTGTTGATACACTCATTGAAAAAGTAAGTTCAAAGGGCGGTACTACCATTGCTGCTCTTGATGCAATGAAAGACCTCGGCTTTTATGATGCCGTTAAAAAAGGTATGGCTGCCTGTACAAAGAGGGCAGAAGAGCTCGGTAAGTAATTACATTAATAGATTATTAGCATACAAGCAAAATATTCCGCATATTTTTATTAAGGATAATTATATGGAGGAATGTTTTGTGAAAGGCTTTATATTTTCGATAAAAGAAAAAACAGATTTAATCAGAACAGGCAGATTTTCTCTGACAACACAAGATATAAAATATTACATAAAGAGATACGGAATTTATATATTGTTTATTTCAATGTTGATTGTCGGACTTGCCTGCGGAACTGTGTATGCAATGTCTGCCGACAAGGAAATGCTTGCTTCTCTTGATTTTTTGTTTTTTACAAATCTTGACGCACGGCTTTCACAAAATGTAATTAACACATTTTGTGCCTGCTTTGCATCTGATTTTATATTTTTGTTCGCAGTATTTTTACTCGGATTAACCCCTTGGGGAATCCCTGTACTGCCTTTTATTGTGTTTTTAAAGGGCTTCGGTACGGGAATTACTGCCGGATATTTGTTTTCGGTTCATTCGTTAAAAGGTATAGTTTTTTATCTTTTTGTACTGTTGCCCGGAACATTTTTATTTTGTCTGGCACTTATTTTATTTTCTTCCGCCGCTTTTACCGCATCGGGAAATATGTTTTGTCAGATTATAGCGGATAAAAAAATGGGCGGATCTTCGCACAGGTATATATCGGACTTTCTTTCAAGGGGAGTGAGTTGTCTTATACTCGCTTTTCTTTCTGCCGTGCTTGACGCTGCATTATGGGGAGTTTTTGCGGGGAATTTTAATTTTTAACCTATGGAGGTCGAACAATGGCAGGGAAAAAAGCAAAGTTCGCTTTGACTGATTTTTTCAACAACCTATTTAATAATTTCGGTAAAATAGTTTTTACAAACCTATTGTTTGCCGTACCGCTTGCGGTGTTGGTTACGGCTTTTTATTTTCTTGACAGTGCATTAAAACTTAACGGATATTTTATTCTTATGCTTTCGATTATTCCGCTTTCACCTTTTTTTGCAGGCGTAACCCTTGTTACCTCAAGACTTGCAAGAGGAAAAGAAAATGTGGATGTTTTCAAAACATTTATTGAGGGCATAAAAAACAATTGGAAAAGATTTTTAATTCACGGTGTAATTACATACTTTGCGGTTATATTCAGTTATTTTTCAATAAGGCTGTACAGCGCATTAATTTCACAGCCGAATGCAGACTCGTTTTTCCTTGTAATGCTCTATGTTTGCCTGATAATTTCAATTATTATTGCAGTTGCATTTCTTTTTATTTTCTTTTATGTGCCGTCAATGACAGTTACATTTGATTTGTCACTTAAAAATATTTATAAAAACAGTGCGCTTATGTCATTCGGTGAGTTAAAGCATAATATTATTGCAACATTCGGTCTTTTTATAATTGTGCTTTTTTGCGCTACAATTCTTATTTTTGTAGGCAATACAGACAGCAGTATTGCGCTTATAATTACAACCGCAATTCTTATGTTTGTACTTGTGCCTGCGCTTGCTTCTTATGTTATAAATGCCTCGGTTTATCCCGGAATGTATAACCTTATGACAGAAAAAGAAAAACGCTCTAAAAAAATTGATAAGAAAATGGACAACAGAAGAAAAGGTCAGTTTATTGACGAGGAAGATGAGGAAAACAATATAGCCGAGGAATTTCTTGACCTTGATGTCGAAGAGAATAAAGACGGCGATGAATATATTTTCTATAACGGAAAAATGGTTAAGCGAAGTGTAATCATTAAGATGAAAAAGGAAAGAGAGAAAGCAGAGGGGAAATCTGATGAAAGCAAAACACGCTGAAAAACGACCTAAAATAACAATAAGTCTGTGGCTTTTTATTGCTATAATTGCGTTTTTGGTGCTTTTGATTATCGGTATTACTTTTTATTCGGTACAGCGAGAACTTAATTCCGATAATAAAAACAATAACACAACGATTGCTGCAACAGAACAGATGACGGCAGCAGAAACCACACAGGCTGTTACAGAAGAAACAACCGAGCAGTCGATACAGAAAATTACAGAAGAAAGCACTGAAAAGGAAGAAGCTGCTGTTGAGCCGACCACACAGGCAATTGTAGTAAGCGGTGCAGAGAGTGCGGACAAAAATCTGAATTTTGATGCAGAGATGTATCCGTATAAGGCTTTTGACAATGTAGGCAAGCGTGATGCATCTGTAAAAGAAGTTTTCGGCTCGGTATATGGCGGAGAGGGAATTACCTTTGATAAAAACGGACTCTTTTCCGATAATATAACCCAGTCGGAGTATAACTATGGTGCATATACCGTAACTGACGGCGTAATTAATATGACATACTCAAATGACAAAAATAAATCTGCGGAAATTATCTCGTACAAAGGCAATGTTCCGAGCGAAATAAAGATTGATTATGTCGGATATGATGTTTATTTTAAAATTGGAAGTGCAAATTAATGAGCAAAAGCAAAAAGAATAAAAAAAGAAACAAAGTAAATCATACCGATAATAAAAATAAATTTAACCGTAAAAAGGCAATTACAGTCACTGTTGTTCTACTTGTAATTGTCGTAGCGGTAGTAGCTTTGATTTTTACAATGCATAATAAAGCGAATGATATTGTCGGTACAGATTGGGTATCATCGAGTGCTGTAAATGCAAGCGGCGATGAAGTGGAAATGGCAGAGGTTTATAATACAAACTATACTTCGTATCAAGGCTCGCTTTCATTTAAGGATGACGGTACTTTTTCGCTTTGGCTCACACCCGGCACATCAGAGGACGGTACGCACACCGGAAAGTATACTGTAAACGGAGATACAATTACCGCCGCTTTTGATGACGGTGAAACTACAACAAGTTTTTATATTCACCGTAACGGTGATAAAATTGAATCAATTTCATTGAATTATGAAGATTACGAAGTTTATTTCACTTTAAATAATTAATATCAAAGCAACAGGCTGTCGCACTTTTATAGCGGACAGCCTGTTTTTTATATGTTTTGGAGTATGCACCACCGTACTGCGTAATAATGATTTTAGCAAGTTTTGCATTGGTTTGTTTGATGTTTACGGGATACTGCAATTTTTTTTCATATACAAACATTACAAATCCTCCTCGTTATCCCACGGCCAAGGATTTTTAACCCACTGCCATTTATTAGCTGTATTTGCCTCTTTGCGTAAAGGTCCGTATTTTTCTTCGTATTCTTCAATTAAGGGCAAAAGTTTTTCTTTACATTCTTTTATCTGCGAGAGTACCTGTTGGTCGTATGGGTGAGTGTCAAGAAAAATCTGTAAATCAAGGATTGAGAATTGATATGTTGATATTTTCTTTAAAAGAATTTCTCTCTCAGTCATTTTTTACACCACCGCATTTATTACCGTAAAAAGGCTTGTTCAATTCCGGAAAAACTGTGCCTGCGTCAAGCGCCTGAACAGGGGAGTAGGTTTTTGGATTACTTTCCTGAAACGGAACATATGCCATTGCCGGAGGTGTTTTTTCAGGAAATTTTGATGTTGCGTATCTTGAAATTACTGTATTGATAATGTCCACATAAATTTCTCCTTTCCGAGCTTGTTTACTCAATAACATATTATGCACTTGTATAAAATTAGTACCAAACTGCTTTTACGGGAATACTTTTTATGGCAAAAACTTGAATTGTCAGTGAAATTTTGATAAAGTATATAGGGAAGTTTTGTGTACGAAAGGATGATTTTATGGGCTGTGTTTATTTTGTAAGACACGGTGAAACCGTATGGAATGTTGAAAATAAAATTTGCGGTTCTACGGATATTGACTTAACGCAAAAGGGTCATGAACAGGCTATAGAAACAGGTAAAAAGATTTTAAACGATAACATAAAGGCAGACAAAATCCTTTATTCTCCGCTTATCAGAGCTAAAAAAACGGCAATGCATATTTCAGAAATAACAGGTATTCCTGCTTTTGAAGAGCCAAGACTTACAGAACAGAATTTCGGAAAATTTGAGGGAACTCCAAGAAACGGTGATGAGTTCAGAATTGCCAAAGGTGAGTTTGTTTGCAGATATGACGGCGGTGAATCTATGTTGCACCTTGCGCAAAGAATTTATAATCTGCTTGATGATGTAAAAGCAAGCGGTAAAACCTGTATTCTTGTTGCGCACAACGGAATATCAAGGGTGATTAATTCATATTTCTATGAAATGACTAACACTGAATATGCAAATTTCGGAGTTAAGAACTGTGCTGTTTTAAAATATGAATTTGAATGATTTGTGGAGGCAAATTTAATTGGATAGGGTAAAGAAAAAAGAATTGGATTTCGGCAATGATAAAATTTTCAGTATATTGTTAAGACTTGCACCCCCTGTTATGCTTGCCCAACTTATACAGGCATTGTACAATATAATAGACAGCTTTTTTATAGGTAATTATTCAGAATCGGGACTTACGGCGCTGTCAATAATTTATCCGATACAGTTGTTGATGATTGCGCTTGCGGTCGGTACGGGCGTTGGTATAAATACTCTCATGGCGCATTTTCTCGGTGTTGACAACAAGGAAAAAAGTGATGAAACCGCAGGCGTAGGAAATTTCCTTGCGTTTGCAATGTGGTTTGTTTTCGCTCTTATATGTTGGTTTATAATGCCGTTTTATGCACAAATATCGACAAATTCACAGGAAATTATAGATGAAGTAATTGTGTACGGCAGAATAGTTTGTGTATTTAGCTTTGGTTTGTTTTTTGAAAGCATTTGGACAAAAGTTATGCAGGCGACGGGAAATATGAAAATACCTATGATTGCTCAAATTGCGGGTGCTTTTGTTAATATTGCTCTTGACCCTTTGTTAATTTTCGGTATCGGATTTTTCCCCGAATTGGGCATTGCCGGTGCAGCTATCGCTACAGTAGTAGGACAGATTGCGGCGGCTTTAATTGTAATGAAAAAAGGCTGCAAAAGATCGCCGAAAATATCCAAATACAAAGAATACATAAAGAGAATTTACCACTTAGGTTTTCCGAATATTCTTATGCAGTCTGCATATACATTGTATATATTCGGGTTAAATCTAATATTAAAGGGATTTTCCGATCAGGCAGTCACCGCTTTGGGTTTATATTATAAATGGCAGACAATATTTTTTATTCCTCTCGGTGCAATGCAGACCTGTATAGTGCCTGTTATCAGTTTTAATTACAGCGCAGGAAACAGAGAAAGATGCGGAAAAACTCTAAAAGATTCGGTTATACTTGGAATGGTACTTATGCTTATCGGTGTACTGTGCTTTGAAATAATGCCCGATGTACTTATGGGTACATTCTCAAAGGACAGCGAGGTAATCAGAATAGGCTCATATGCGTTAAGGGTAATTGCCGTTTCTTTTATACCAATGGTTACATCACTGATTTTTCCTGTATTTTTTCAGGCAATCGGTTCGGCTTTTAAAAGCTCCGCACTTACAATTCTGAGAACAATTGTGCTTTTTGTACCGCTTGGTTGGGTGCTTGCACATTTTGGACTTGAAAGTTTTTGGTTTACATTCCCGATAACTGAAGTTATTACAACCGCAGTAGGTTTTATTATGTACAGGAAAAGCAGATTTGGCAGAAGGTTAAGTAACGGATATACGATATAATGCTTACAAATTATACAAATTGCCCTGTAATGTTATTGACAAATTTCGCATAATGTGGTATTATAATAAAAATATAATCTTACAAGGAGTATGATTTTCTATGAAAAGAATTAAGACTATTGAAACTCGTGACCTTAAGAAGAGCGTTAAAACAGGCGGTTGCGGTGAGTGTCAGACATCTTGTCAGTCGGCTTGCAAAACATCTTGCGGCGTTGCTAACCAGCAGTGTGAGAAGTGCCTCAGCGAGAAATAATTTAGCTGTGCAAATTTTGCATTAAAAAGGATTTTCAGCCGTTTCACCTTTTGGAGAACGGCTTTCCTTTTGTCTATAAAAAGGATTTGGAGAAAATATATGATACACCAGTATAAGTTAAACGGATATAACATAGTGCTTGATGTTTTCAGCGGCAGTGTTCACTGCGTAGATGACCTTGCTTATGATGTTATTGAAATGTACGAAAATTCCGATAAAGAAAATATTATCAAGGCTATGCTTGAAAAGTACAAAGATAACCCTGAAATTACAGCAGAAGAAATTTCGGATTGCTATGATGATGTTACAGAATTAAAGGATAACGGCAAGCTCTTTACTGCTGATAAATATGAGGACCTTGCATTTGATTTTAAAAAGAGAAACACTGTTATTAAGGCTTTATGCCTACATATTGCTCATACCTGTAATCTTAATTGCGAATACTGCTTTGCAAGTCAGGGTAAGTACCACGGTGACAGAGCTTTAATGAGTTTTGAAGTAGGCAAGAGAGCTATTGATTTTCTTATTGAAAATTCAGGCAGCAGAGTAAACCTTGAAGTTGACTTTTTCGGCGGCGAACCGCTTATGAATTTTGATGTAGTAAAGCAGATTGTCGCTTACGCAAGAAGTATTGAAAAGGAAAAGAACAAGAATTTCCGTTTTACTCTCACAACAAACGGTATGCTTGTTGATGATGATGTAATTGAATTTGCAAATAAAGAATGTCATAATGTTGTACTTAGCCTTGACGGCAGAAAAGAAGTACATGACCACCTTAGAAAAACCGTAAGCGGCAAGGGCAGTTACGATATTATTGTGCCAAAGTTCCAGGAATTTGTTAAAAAGCGTGGTAACAGAGGTTATTATGTGCGTGGTACTTATACACATAACAATACTGATTTTACAAATGATATTTTCCATATGGCAGACCTTGGCTTTACAGAGCTTTCAATGGAGCCTGTTGTTTGCTCACCGGAAGACCCGTATGCGCTTACATACGATGATTTACCTGTTCTTTTTGAGCAGTACGAGATACTTGCAAAGGAAATGCTTAAGCGTGAAAAAGAGGGCAGACCGCTTACTTTCTATCACTATATGATTGACCTTACTGGCGGACCTTGTATTTACAAGAGAATTTCGGGCTGCGGTTCGGGTACAGAGTATATGGCAGTTACACCGTGGGGTGAGTTATATCCTTGTCATCAGTTCGTAGGCGACCCTAAATATAGTCTTGGAAACATTTATGAAGGTGTTACAAATACTGCTATTCAGGACGAGTTTAAACTTTGCAATGCGTACGCAAGACCGAATTGTAAAGATTGTTGGGCAAAACTTTATTGCAGCGGCGGCTGTTCTGCAAACGCATACCACGCCACAGGCTCAATTACAGGCATTTATGAATATGGCTGTGAGCTGTTTAAAAAGCGTATGGAATGTGCAATTATGATGAAAGTTGCCGAAGCAGAGCTTTAATACAATAAATTCAGCGGTATGGGTTTTCTCATACCGCTTTTTAATTAAACTGGTAAATTAATAAACAATTCAGAAATATGACATCCAAATCCATTTGATATTTTTAAACACATATCAACGGTTACATTATATTCGCCTCTTTCTATTCTACCGTAATAGGCTCTACTAATTCCGCAAATTTCTGAAAATTCTTCTTGAGTATATCCTCTTGAAATTCTAATCTTTTTTATTTCATTTCCTAAGTAATAATTTATTAAATTTTTATTTTTCATACTTACCTCAAAACGTCATATATAGCGTTGAATTGTGTGTGCTAATGTTATAATATTATATTGTTGATGATAGAGAGATCTATGTATCATTCATAAAATTTATATTTTAATTGAAAGGAAAATTAATTATGAGCACTGAATTGAATTTTAAAGTTGAAAGTTTTAGAAAGATTCCAAATCCATTTCAACACAAAGATTTGGTTAAAAAACCGGATGAATTTTATCCACAAATGTATTTTGCAATTTGCGATGTTAAGGATTTGCCAGACAATATACCTATGGCTACTAATCCAAGAGAACAAAAAATGGGTACATCAGTTGCAAAAAAAATTATGGAATCATTGCTAAAAACTTCGGAACCTGATTTTTATTTACTTAACAGAGGTTTAGTTATCTCCGCTAAAGATGTACATTATGATAATAATAGTGGTATGTTAAAAGTTATTTTTCAAGATTTAGATGTTCATGGTAATATTGATGGCGGTCATACTTATAAAGCTATTTTAAAAAAGCGTGAGCAAATAGACTACGGACAGCAGTTCGTAAAAATTGAATTATTAACTGGAGTTGAAGATATTTTTCAATCATTAGCTGCGGCAAGAAATACTTCAACACAAGTTCAAGATAAATCTATTGCTGAACTTGAAAATAGATTTAAATTTATAAAAGATGCTATTAGAAATGAACCTTTTAAAGATAATGTTTATTTTAGAGAAAATGATAAAGGTGATATAGATGTTGCCGATATTATCTCTATTCTCACACTGTTCAATATTTCTAAATATCCAGATCAAAATTCTTTTCCAATTGTATCTTATAATGGTAAGAAAAAATGTATAGATTATTATATTGATGACCATAAAAAATATGGCGAAACTGTTAAAAACCCTTATTATAGATTAAAAAATATCATGACAGATTTATTTAAGCTTTATGATATGATTGAAACTAAAATGGTTGATTATTACAAGCAAAAATACACATCTGGGCGCTACGGTTCTGTAAAAGGTGTAACATCAGCAAAAAGAGATACAAAGTTTAAATCAAAATTTTATAAAAAAGAAATGGATTATCAAACTCCAACAGGTTTTTTATATCCAATTCTTGGTTCTTTTAGAGCCTTGATTGTACAAGATGATAATGGGTATTATAAATGGGCTGCTAATCCATTTGATTTTCTTGATAGATTAGGAAGTGAATTAGTAGAAACTACAATTGAAAGAAGTAGAACACTTGGAAATAGTCCTCAAGCTGTTGGTAAAGATAGTGGTAATTGGAAAACCTTATACATTACTGTTGAATTGGAATTACGAAGATCATTGTAATTATATCAAATTTTTAATTTATTGTACAGTATATATACATATATCTTGTTATGATTTAGGCGGTATGGGATTTCTCATACCGCTTTTTGGTGAGTGATTTTATAAATGAGTAAAATATTTACTTTTTTAAAAAAAGAAATTGTAATGACTGTATCGTTTGTGCTTGCGATTATTTCAATGATTTTTGTAACGCCAAACGAAAAATATTTTGATTATATAGATTTCCGCACGCTTGGACTTTTGTTTTCTCTGATGACAGTAATGGCTGGGTTTAACAAAATGGGTGTATTCAAAGTGATTGCTGAATATCTGCTTAATAAAGTCAATACAATGCGAGGTGTTACGCTGTCGCTTGTACTGTTATGCTTTTTCAGTTCCATGATAATTACAAATGATGTTGCATTGATAACATTTGTGCCGTTTACAATAGTGCTGTTAAAACTTGCGGACAAGCAAAGCCGAGCGATATATGTTGTAACGCTTGAAACAATAGCCGCCAATCTTGGCAGTATGCTGACTCCGATAGGCAATCCGCAAAATTTGTACTTATTTTCGGCTTATAATATGAATATATCTGATTTCTTTAAGACGATTTTGCCGTATGCCTTGATTTCTCTTGTTATGCTTGTATGTTGTTCACTATTTTCAGGTAAATCTCCAATTGTATATAATGAAAATAGGGAAGAATTAAATTTTGATAAAAGACTTATAGCAATGTATATTGCATTGTTTGCAATTGCTCTATTAAGTGTTTTTCGAGTATTAAACTATCTTATACTCCTTGCTGTTGTAATTGTTTTTGTACTTATATTTGACCGCAAGGTGCTTTTAAAGGTAGATTACAGTTTGCTGTTTACTTTCATATTTCTTTTTGTATTCATAGGTAATCTCGGTAATATAAGTCAAATTAACGGTTGGCTTTCGAGTGTAGTTAATGGCAATGAAGTGCCGGTTGGAGTGCTTGCAAGTCAGGTATTTTCAAATGTGCCTGCTACAATTTTACTTTCAGGTTTTACAAATAATGCTACAGATTTAATGATTGGTGTAAATATAGGAGGACTTGGTACATTGATAGCGTCAATGGCAAGCCTTATATCGTTTAAATTTATTCAGAAAGAAAATGTAAGTATTGCAAAATACTTTGGATTATTTACTTTATTTAATGTTTTGTTTTTGGCGGCAAATATAATTTTATGGCTTGTGATTAAATGATTTTTGCGTTCTGTTTTTTATGTTTGATAACATTAAAAATTGTGGTTTAGCGGAGTGTCGGTCGGGCATTGAAATTTAGCTAACGCTAAATTATCCTCCGAAAAGCAAAAAAAGTTTACTCAATTTTTTCAAAAATTGCGGGTTTGGGCAGCGCCCATAAAAATCTTCCGATATAACAATTTATCAGGCGCAAACAGCCACGCTGTTTGCGTGCTAAAACTAAGTTTGCTAAAACAGGCGACAGCCATTAAAAAAGCCTATATTTTATTAATGAAATAACGAATTTCTTTTCTTATTGCTATCGCATTTTTAAACGCTAACGCCGTTGTGTTCAAGCCGCCAAACAGCAAGCTGTTCGGCTATCGTTAGATTGCATAAACGGAAAGTATTTATGGGCTTTGCCCAAACCCACAACCTTTGAAAAGGTTGACCAAACTTTTATATATAATTACTTGTCTAAACAATTTGCTAAACCATAATTTATTCAACTAAAATAGCAAAATCCCACTCTGATTTTTCAGAGCGGGATTTTTTTAAGCATTTTCTGCTTGTGTTTGTTTTTCTTTTTCAGCCTGTGCTCTTTTTAGTTTTGTTCTCTTAATAACCTTAAGACGGCTGAATTCTTCTCTTTCCTTTTCATCAAGAGCATCGGAAATAAACTTTACGGTTTCTTCAAATTTAGGAATCATAATGTTCTTAAGAGCGTTGGCTCTCTTCTGTGTTTTCTTGATTGAAACTGCAAGACGGTAAACACTGTTTTCTATCTCGGCAAGCTCTGCGGTAAGATACTTAACTTCGGTGAATTTCTCGTAAGTTTTATCAATACCTGAGTTTGTAAGTCGCAGTCCGTAGTGCAGGTAGGTTTGAGGTTTTTTCTCGTCAATGGTGAGAATCGGAATTTCAACACCCATTACACTTCTTGAATCAAGTTTTAATGAGTCTTCTTCAGGAATCGTGTTTGAAAGGTCATCGCAAAAGCCGTTTGTAACATTGGCAGTCTGAAGTGCTATGTAAGCTTCTTCATATGCATTGTCGATCTTCTCCTGAATTGCATTGGCGTGGTCGATAAGCGTCATCATTTCTCTTATAAGAATATTACGCTTACGGTCAAGCAGTTCATAGCCGTTTTTGGCAAGAGCAAGCGACTTTTTGGTGTTCATCAGATTACCTTTTGTAGGTACAGCCTGTACAGCCATAGATGCTCAGCACTCCTTTCTGACGGTTATTTCTCAACATAATACTTGTCAAGAATCTGATCGTCAACACGGTCAAGTTCTGATTTCGGAAGTGTAGAAAGTAATTCCCAACCGAGGTCAAGGCTCTGTTCAATACTTCTGTTTTCGTTGAATCCCTGATTAACAAACTTTGATTCAAACAGTCTGCCGAATTCAATATATTTCTTGTCGATAGGGGAGAGTTCTTCCTCACCGATAACAGATGCAAGTGAACGAGCGTCAATTACCTTTGCATATGATGCAAAGAGCTGGTTTGCAAGTGCCTGATGATCTGCTCTTGTGTAACCCTCACCGATACCGTCCTTCATAAGACGGGAAAGTGAAGGAAGAACGCTTACAGGCGGATAAAGACCTTGTCCCTGTAATGAACGGTCAAGTACAATCTGACCCTCTGTGATGTAACCTGTAAGGTCAGGAATCGGGTGAGTAATATCATCGTTAGGCATTGTAAGAATAGGAATCTGTGTAACAGAACCGTTCTTGCCTTTAATCATACCTGCACGCTCATAAAGTGATGCAAGGTCTGAATAAAGATAACCCGGGTAACCTTTTCTTGCAGGAATTTCACCCTTTGATGATGAGAACTCACGAAGAGCCTCGGCATATGAGGTCATATCTGTCATAATAACAAGAACATGCATCTCAAGCTCAAATGCAAGGTACTCGGCAATAGTAAGAGCACATCTTGGAGTAAGTGTTCTTTCGATAATCGGGTCATTAGAAAGGTTTAAGAGCATTACAACTCTTGAAAGTACGCCGCTTTCTTCAAAACTCTTTCTGAAGTATTCGGCAACATCTTTCTGAACACCCATTGCTGCGAATACTACGCAGAAGTTATTAGCATTTGCACCGCTGATTTTTGCCTGACGAACAATCTGTACTGCAAGGTCGTTGTGCTTCATACCTGTACCTGAAAAGATAGGAAGTTTTTGACCTCTGATAAGTGTCATAAGTGTATCAATGGTAGAAATACCTGTGTTGATGTAGTTCTTAGGATAAATTCTTGAAACAGGGTTGATAGGTGTGCCGTTAATGTTAGCACGCTTTACAGGGAAAATATCTCCGAGTCCGTCAATAGGTCTGCCTGCACCGTCAAGTACACGACCGATAATTTCAGGAGAAAGAGGCATTTCCATTGGATGACCTGTAAGTCTTGTTCTAGTATTTGTAAGGCTGATTCTTCTTGTGCCCTCAAATACCTGAACAACAATCTTTTCGCCCTCAATCTGTACGACACGGCCCTGTCTTACTGTGCCGTTATCAAGGCGGATATCAACAATTTCCTCGTTGGAAACGCCTTTTACTCCGTCAAGAACTATGAGTGAGCCGTTAATTTCTTTAACGCCGACATAATCTATAATCATTGTGCGTTTCCTCCTTACATAATTGAGTCAAGCTTTTCATCAATTTCCTTGATATATTCATCAAAGAGTTCAGGCTTGCTGTTAGGAATATCATATTTCATCTTTGTAAGTTTATCGAACAAACCAAGCTCAATAACCTTTGAAATAGGAATTTCCTTGGTAACAACCTTCTTAGCCTTATCGTAAAGGTGAAGAATTGTTTTCATCATAAGTTTTTGCTTTTCAAGCGGAACATAAGTATCATCAGCGTGGAAAGCATTTTGCTGTAAGAAACCTACACGAACTACTCTTGCAGCTTCAATGACAAGTTTCTGGTCATCAGGAAGTACATCGGAACCGATAAGTTTTACGATTTCCATAAGTGAGCTTTCTTCCTGAAGAAGTGCGCTGATTCTGTTACGATACTCAATAAAGTCTTTACCGAGGTTTTCTTCAAACCAAGGGTCAAGGTCGTTAAAGTATTCGCTGTAGCTGTTCATCCAGTTAATAGCAGGATAATGTCTTGAATAAGCAAGCGACTTATCAAGTGCCCAGAAACAACGGGTAAATCTTTTTGTGTTCTGTGTAACAGGCTCGGAGAAGTCTGAACCCTGCGGAGAAACCGCACCGATAAGTGTTACAGAACCCTCACCGCCTGAAAGAACTTCCGCACGGCCGCCACGCTCATAGAATTCGGCAAGTCGTGAAGGCAAGTAAGCCGGGAAACCTTCTTCGGCAGGCATTTCCTCAAGTCGGCCCGAAATCTCACGAAGAGCCTCGGCCCAACGAGAAGTTGAGTCAGCCATCATAGCAACATGGTAACCCATATCTCTGTAATATTCGCCAAGTGTGATACCTGTGTAAATTGATGCCTCACGGGCTGCAACAGGCATATTTGATGTGTTGGCAATAAGAACGGTTCTGTCTGTCATAGGACGCTGTGACTTAGGGTCGATAAGTTCAGAGAATTCTTCGAGTACCTGGCTCATCTCGTTACCACGCTCACCGCAGCCTACATAAATAATAATATCAGCGTCGCACCATTTTGCGAGCTGGTGCTGTGTCATAGTTTTACCTGTACCGAAACCGCCCGGTATAGCGGCTGTACCGCCCTTAGCAATAGGGAAGAGAGAGTCAATAACTCTCTGACCTGTAATAAGCGGAATTGAAGATGCAAGTCTGTCCTTTACAGGACGAGCGGTTCTGATAGGCCATTTTTGACAAAGTGTGAGGTTGTGCTCAACACCGTTATCATCTTTAATAACAACAATTGTGTCAAAAAGCTTGTATTGACCGTCAGGCATAACCTTGGTAACAACGCCTGAAAGTTCAGGGTGAACCATAAGTCTGTGTTCAATGATTGGTGTTTCGGGGAGTGTAGCATAAATCTGACCACCCTCGAGTTTGTCGCCAACCTTTACTTTCATTGTAACATTCCAGAGCTTTTTGTCATCAAGAGAAGAAACAGATGCACCTCTGTCAATGAAAGCGCCTGCCTGTTCCTCAATAGCCTTAAGAGGACGCTCAATTCCGTCAAAAATATTATCAATAATTCCCGGTCCGAGAAGTACATTCATAGGTGCGCCTGTACCTGTAACAACATCTCCCGGTTTAAGACCGGTTGTTTCTTCATATACCTGAATTGTGGTAAAATCAGAAGTTATACCGATTACTTCACCGACAAGGTTCTGTTCACCTACATGAACCATTTCCATCATTTCAAAGCAATCAGCATCTTTTACGGTAACAACAGGTCCGTTAATTCCATAAATAACATTATTTTCCATTTGTATTACCATCTTCTTTCGGATAAAATCAAGAAGGTCAATTAGTTAAGAACGCTCAGACCTGAGTTCTCAATAAACCATTCTCTCTGTGCAGAGAGCTTTGTGTCGAGTGTTTCATCGGCAACAATTCTCATTGATTTGCAGTAGCCTTTAAGACCGCCGATTTTGATTGAGTTGTCTTTAACAAGTTCAGCCATTCCGTGGAATGCGGCAAGGATTTCTGTTGAATACTTCATATCCTTTTCATTTATATAAACAACACAACGGTTATCGTCAAAAAGTTCTGCAATCTGTCTTGCACTGTCAACAAGTTTTAATTTATATTCTTTGGTTTCTGTGTATTTAATAAGCTTTTGTGCAGCCATTTCAAATACTTCGTCAGTCATTTTTGCTCTTTCTCTAAAGAGTTTTTTCTGACTTTCCTGAACAAGTCTGGCAAGTTTGCTTGTTTCTACATACTTTTTAGCTTCAAGCTGCTGCTGTATGTAGCGTTCGCTGTCACGCTTGCCGTTTTCTTCGGCTTTTTTGAGTTTTTCTTCCTTTAAAAGCTCAACTTCAGTATTGGCAATAGACTTTTGTTCTTCGGTGTATCTTTGTATGGCTTGCAAAAAGTTATCGGTTTTTGTGGTATTTTCCATATTAATAACCTCTCAGCTCATTCAGAGTTTTACGCCAATAGCGTCCTGAACATATTTTGTGATACTGTCTTTGGTGCGTCCGTTGCCATGACGGTCGGGGATTTCTACAATCAAAGGCTTTTTGCGGTTGAGCTTTAAGTCATAGATAAGGTCAGGGCAGAGAGAAACAAGAGTTTCTGTCATAAGAATAACAGCCACATCTTCTCTCTCCATAGCCTTAGTAAGCTCTCGTGTAACCTCTTGTTCCGTATGAACAACTACACCGTCAATACCTGCAAAACGCATACCCATTTTAGTATCAACATTATCGCTTATAAGAAAAAATTTCATTTTTCGTCATATCCTTTATTTCTTCAATTAGCTGAAGAGAATCAAGATTGAGATAAGCATACCGTAAAGGGCAACACCTTCACCGAGAGCAACGAAGATGATTGCTTTACCAAATGCCTTTGGATCTTCACTTGTTGCGCCGATAGCTGCAGGAGCTGCGTTACCTACGGCAATACCACCGCCGATACATGAAAGGCCAACTGCGATAGCTGCGCCGATATATGCAAAGCTCTTAGATGACTGCTGAGCAACCTGTACTGCCTCTGAAACTGTGTTTGCATCTGCTGCACCTGCTACGATTGGACAAAGAAGGCAAATTGCAAATACTGCTGCGAATGAAGCAATCTGCATTAAAACTGTTTTCTTTCTGTTATGACCTTTTTCGTAAGCCTTTACAGCTACAACTACTGATGCTACAAGAAATACAACAGGGAGTGCCAACATAACTAAATTTAAGATGCTCATAATGATTTACCTCCAAAAATAAATAAACAATAAAATATATAATTAAGTTTTTCAACTTAACTGTTTTGTGTAAGTTTTAGCTTGACAGGTTCGTATGGTCTGCCTTCGCCTGAATAGAAACGGCTGAAAAGCTCATAGTATTCAAGTCTTAATACCTGAATTGCTACGAGGAGAGCCTCAAGTACCATTACTATAACATTACCTACTACAACAATTGGCCAGTAGGCAATAGGACCTGCGGTTTCGGCAAGAACAAATACGACCATCATCATACCTGCGTGAACAAGAACGAATGCGCCTACACGCAAGAAACTCATTGTGTTTGTTACATAGCTTAAAAGAACTTCAATTGATTCAAAAATATTTTCAACAATGTAGTCCTTCCAGCTTTCCGGTTTCCAGTCAGGTTCTTTGTTTACCAATCCGCCAAGCGGCTCGGCAAAGAAAATTAAGATAAACGGAATTACAATCAGGAATATAATGTACGGAGCGTTGAATACGGGAAGTCCGAACAAAAGCTGACCTGCAATACCGAATACTATTGCGCTGTAGAAAATTATACCTGCTACACCGCTCGTGCTGAACAATGCTCTGCCATAATCCTTTTGACGGATTGATGTGTAGACATTGAGGAACATTGCGGTAATTAAAAGGAATACGCCAATGCCTATGGCTACAAGAATAATCTTTGTTGCCATTTCGGAGCTCATTACCTCAATAGGCTTTTCTTCAAGTCCGAAGAGAGCTTTGTACATGGGGTCGAGCAAATGCTCAAATCCGAACACACTGCCGAATACAAGTCCGAAGAATGCAGATGAAATACCGCACGGTGCAAGTATTTTACCAATTGCCATCTTTTTGATTTTATACATCAATATACCTACAACAGTAAGGCAGATACCCTGACCGACATCGGCAAACATAATACCGAATATAATAATGTAAGTTATTGCAACAAAAAGTGACGGGTCAATTTCATTGTATTTTGGCACGCCGTACATTGAAGTATAAAACTCAAACGGTCGTGCAAGGAAACAGTTTTTGAGTTTAACAGGCGGAGATTTTTTAATCTCGTTCTTTGCGTCTGAAAATTCAACTGTAACGCTTCTGTGTTTGCAAAGTCGTTTTTTAAGCTGTTTTGCAAACTCTGTCGGCACCCAGCCTACAATAATAAAACTTTTATTGTATTGCAAAGCTTTAGTTCTTATAGTTGAGTACAAAGAAAGTTCTTCAAGTTTTGACAAATATTTTATAATTCTTTCTTTGTTAATGGAAAGATAATCGTCAATACGCTTTTCGGTATCTTTGTAAACATTCTCAAGGTGGGGAATAAGTGCCGTAAGTTTTTTCATATGCAGAGTTGGCGTTGAATTAACACCGATTATGTCGCATCTCTCAAAGAAAAGACTTGAAAAAACTCTGTCAATTTCTTCTGTCTTATCAGCGGGAGCAAGATAAACGCCCCAATAATAAGCTTTATCTTCTGTACACACCGAAAAATCAATATAAGGGTCATCCTTATAATTTTCCAGTTTTACATAGCTGTCCTTAGGAAGTCTTCCGAATCTTGCATTTACATATTTAAGCTCAAGCAGCTTTTCTATTTCAATGTCAAGTCCGACAAAGTGCTTTGTTTCGTCAAGATTTTGTTTTGCCTCAAGCAATTGCTCGGCGGCAAAATCTCTGTCTTCAACAAGCTCGTTTAGTTCATCGCAAATCTTATTGCAAAACAATTGAATATCCTGATATGTCGGATTAAAATTGCTTACATCGACAAGCGGGAACTGCCTTTTTGTAAGTCCTAATGAAGCCTTGAGGTTAGTGAGATGTTCGGCATAAATATTTTTGGTCTGAAGATGTGAAAAACCTTGGGTATTGTTGTAAAAAACAGACACATCATCGGGATGAAAAACTCCCGATTCTCCCAAAACGGTAATAACATCGTCAATCTCATCCATAAAGCCGATTATATTAACAGCTTGCATGGTTGATACAGCCAAATAAAATCACCTCTTTGTTAGTGGTACTGCTTACTAAACGATAAGCAGGGACTGTATTTTTTTAGAATCAAGTTTATATCGTGTACCTTCAATCAAGGTTATAATATTCATAAGCTCGGTTTCGGCAACGAACATATATGAAATCATCACAACAGAAGGATTGTTTGAGAAATACATATTCTTTCTTGCAAGTTTGTATTTTACTCTTGGGCTGATGTCACTTGCGTAAACATAACCTATTTGTTCAATCATCTTACCGGTGTGAGTTTCCTGCATTACGGAGAATACTTCTCCGGAGGATTCCGCACGGCACATTCTGTCGAGAGTTTTTTCACTGATGCTTGAGAAAGGGTAGAGCAGGTTGTTTTTTATTTGCTCCGGTGTAAGGTTATAATACTTTTTAAGACGAAGTACACGGGAGAAATTATTGTAATCGTTGATTACGGTAAAAAGCTCCATAAGCTCTTTTCTTTCAGTGCCCTTTGTTTTGCTCTTTATTACCTTTTTGAGGTTGGAGAAAACAAAAGTATAAAGATCATTTTCAATATCCGATATAGGCAAAAGATTGTTTTCGTCGGGCTTGTATTTTTCAAATATTTGAGAATACTTTGTATTGCTCAAAATGGTGAGAAATTCATCGTAATTTCTTGCAAGCGCAAGTTTCTGCAAATCAATCTCCGTATGTTTTGCAAAATATGTCGGATACTGATAAATAAACTTTTCAGTAGATGAAGTATTCAGCAAAGTGAGAAAGCGCATTATCTGTTCAATCTCGGTTCTGCTTATAACATAAGCTGAAAAGCCGGTGCTCATCTGGGAATCATATCTGCAAAGCGAGTCAAACTCATAGAAAAGATGCTGCCTTAAAAGAACCTCAAGTCTGCCACGGTGAACATCACGCTCATTTATATCACGCAATGCCTCCGCATAGTGCGTATATGACTTAAGATAAGACATTACTTCTGCAACACTGTTTGAGTTAAGCAAACTGTTGTAGTCCTTTTCGGTAAGTCTTTTACCAAACTTTGCTCTTGCTTTTGCAAGCACCGCAAACGAAGTGGAAGACACAGCTTTCGCACCTCCTTTAAAATAATATGCTTAATAAATGGATAGTTATCCGATAGTTCGTTTAGCAATTTCATCTGACCATTTGTCAGCATTTGCCTCGAAATCAGATTTAAGTTTAATTAAAACAGATTTATGCTTCTGACGAGTATCCTGCCACTGATGTCTGATGTCCTTGTCAATATAAGCACTCTGGCGCTCAATGGTTTCGTCAGCTTTTGACATATAGGAATCGTAGATTACCTTTGCTTGAGCGTCAATCTCTTTGGCAAGAGCTTCTTTGTTTTTTTGATTTTCTTCATCGAAGGCTTTTGCCTCAGCGTCTGCTTCAACAATCTGTTTAATCATATCCTTCAAAAAATCACCCCCTGAAATTAGTTCTTGAGAGCCTGAAGCGGTGCAGGAATTCTTCCTCCTCTGTTGATAAATTCAGCCGGTGAGCCTTTTCTTAGCGGCATTACAGGACCGTAGCCGAGAAGTCCGCCAAAGTTAAGTGTTTCGCCTGCTTTTTTACCAATAGCGGGAATAAGTCTTACAGCGGTTGTCTTAGTGTTTACCATACCGATAGCTGCTTCGTCTGCAATAATTGCAGAGATAACCTCGGCACTTGTGTCACCCGGTACAATAATCATATCAAGACCAACTGAACATACGGCTGTCATAGCCTCAAGTTTAGTTATGTCGAGATATTCGTTTTCAGCTGCATAAATCATACCTGCATCCTCCGATACCGGAATGAAAGCACCGCTAAGTCCGCCAACATGTGACGAAGCCATTACGCCGCCTTTCTTAACAGCATCGTTAAGAAGTGCAAGAGCAGCAGTTGTACCGTGACATCCGCATACTTCAAGTCCCATTTCTTCAAGAATATGTGCAACACTATCGCCGACTGCCGGTGTAGGTGCAAGTGAAAGGTCAACGATACCAAAAGGAACGCAAAGTCTTTTGCTTGCTTCTTTTGCTACAAGCTGACCCATTCTTGTGATTTTAAATGCGGTTTTCTTAACCATATCGGCGATTTCGGCAATATTTTTGCCTTCGCCGCCCTTAGCAAGAGCAGCTCTTACTACGCCCGGTCCCGAAACACCAACATTGATAACGGTATCAGCCTCGCCGACACCGTGGAAAGCTCCTGCCATAAACGGGTTATCTTCAGGAGCGTTACAGAATACTACAAGCTTTGCAGCGCCGATGCAATCACGGTCTGCTGTAGCTTGAGCAGTCTGAACTACAGTTTTACCCATCATTTTGACTGCATCCATATTGATACCGGCTTTTGTTGAACCGATATTAACCGAAGAGCAAACAAAATCGGTAGTTGCAAGTGCTTCGGGGATACTCTCTATAAGCGCATAGTCACCGCTTGCGAAACCTTTTTGTACAAGAGCGGAATAACCGCCGATGAAGTTTACGCCGAGTTCTTTTGCGGCTTTGTCGAGTGCGTGAGCAAATTTTACTACCTTTTTACTCTGGCATGGTGCAGCTACCATTGCGATAGGGGTAACTGAAATTCTCTTATTTATAATAGGAATACCGTACTCCCTCTGGATATCCTCGCCTGTTTTTACGAGGTCTTTGGCAGAACGGCAGATTTTGTCGTATACCTTTGTGCAGGCTTTGTCAATATCGTCATCAATACAGTCTAAAAGTGAAATGCCCATTGTAATTGTTCTTACATCGAGATTTTCGTTATCAATCATATTGATAGTTTCAAGTATATCTTTTGTTTCGAGCATAGGTGTTTATCCTTTCAATCCATATTTAAGGGCAAATTAAATTCTGTGCATACTGTTGAATATATCTTCGTGCATTACATGAATCTTAGTTGCGGTAGCCTCTCCGACAGCAGCAAGGTCGGTTCTTAACTTTTCAAAATCAATTTTCTCTTCATTGAATTCAATAAGCATAACCATTGCAAACATATCCTGAAGAACGCTCTGCGTTACCTCAACGATGTTTGCGTTGTCAGCAGCACAAGCAGCTGATACCTTTGCAAGTATTCCGACTGTGTCCTTACCGATTACTGTAATTATAGCTTTCATAAGTTACCTCCGTATTTGCAAGATTTTAATTTTATTCCTGCAAAAGAATTATAAAAGAATTATATGATTGTTTATTATCATTACCTTATTATATAACTAAAATCTAAGAAAGTAAAGCCTTATATTGCATAAATTTGGCGAATATGGTATTATTTATTACGGAGGCTTGATAACTATGATTTTATGTGATGTTCATACTCATTCAAACAATTCTTTTGACGCTGAAAATACAGTGGAAGAAATGTGTAAATCTGCCCTAAATAAGGGATTTTACGCAATAGCAATTACCGACCATTGCGAAGCACCTTTTATCAAGTTTGGCTATAACAAAGAATTCGGAGATTTTAACGAAAGAATACCTTTGTCATTTTTGCAAACCAAAAGCGCACAGATAAAATATAGACAAAAACTCAAGGTTTTATGCGGAATAGAGCTCGGCGAGCCTATGCACGATCCGGAATGTACCGAAAAAGCGCTTTCTTTTGGCGATTTTGACTTTGTTTTAGCGTCTTTGCACAATTTAAAAAATATGGAAGATTTCTATTTTATTGACTTTAATAATTGTAATATTTCTGAAATTTTGAAATTATATTTTAATGAACTTGCAGAAACAGCGACCTTCAGTGACTTTGACAGCCTTGCTCATCTTACATATCCTTTAAGATATATTTTTGAAACAACTTGGGAATATCCCGACCTTACACCTTATCAAGATGTTATTGACGATATATACAGAACACTGATTTCAAACAAGAAAGCTCTTGAAATTAATACTTCGGGTTTATTCAAACCCATCGGCAGAACTTTGCCCGATGAATTTCAGCTAAAGCGCTATCGTGAACTCGGCGGAAAGCTTATCACTGTCGGAAGTGATGCCCACACAAGCACTGCTGTCGGAAACGGAATAGAAGAGGGAATAAGACTTGCACATAAGTGCGGATTTAAGTCGTATACTATCTTTGAAAAGCGCCGCCCGATTACTATACCGATAGAATTTTAATTAAACTATATCGTATATCTTAATAGATATTGTGTTGTTTATCATATTATAACGCAAGTTTAAAATAATTCAACCGCTAATTTTGGTTACTGTATCTATTAATGTACAAAACTATAAATATTGTTTAATAAACCGAATAAAAACAAATAAAAAACAGACATTTCTCAAAAGTCGGAAATGTCTGTTTTGTGCTTTAGCTTAATTATATTATGTCAAGACAGCTTATTATAATGTCTTTGCAAGTTCTTTTATGTATTCTCTTAATTGGTCTTTAGTTTCGGGATGTTCAAGACCTACTTCGATTTGAGCCTGAAGAATACCGAATTTATTGCCCATATCGTATCTTCTGCCCTCAAATTCAACGGCTGTCATACCGTCTGTAACAGCGATTTCACGCATTGCGTCTGTAAGCTGAATTTCACCGCCTATGCCCGGCTGTGTTCTTTCAAGAATTTCAAAAATTTCTGACGGAAGAACACATCTGTCTATGATAGAGTAAAGTGAGAGAACTTCCTCCGGAGTTTGCGGTTTTTCTTTCATATCTGTGCATTTAAATACATTGTCGTAAATATGCTCAACTTTAAGTGAACCGTATTTATGAATGTCTTTTGCATCAACTTTTTTAACGCCGACAACACCTTTGCCAAACTCGCCGTAATGTTCAATAAGCTGACCTATGGCTGGTTTTTCGCCTACGATTGCGCCGTCGCCGAAAAGTACGGCAAAAGGTTCATTACCTACAAAAGACTTTGCTTTTAAAATAGCGTGGCCTAAACCCTTCATTTCTTTCTGACGAATGAAAGTGATATTTGCGAGATTTGAAATACCTCTTACTGTTTCAAGAAAATCAAGTTTGCCGCTTTTTTCAAGGATTGCCTCAAGTTCAGGGGATGCATCAAAATGGTCTTCGATAATGCCTTTACCTCTGTTTGTAACGATAAGAATATCTGTTATTCCGGCTGCAACTGCCTCTTCAACGATATACTGAATGGTCGGTTTGTCTACGATCGGGAGCATTTCCTTTGGCATTGATTTTGTTGCGGGAAGTACTCTTGTGCCGAGTCCTGCTGCAGGTATAACTGCTTTTGTAATTTTCATATTTTCCTCCGATATTTGTTTTTAAACGAACAGCGGCATATAAGCGATTGCTAAAAATACAAATGTTGCCACAACTGCTATGGCAAGGTTTACGCCACCCTTGTTTTCAATTTGCTCGTTAATTTTTGACTTTGTGGTTGCTGCTTCTTCGTCTGATTCTTTATCAAAACTCGAAGCGTAGTTTTTAATTGATGAAATTTTCTTTATGCAGTGTTTAAAATACATTCTGTTTGTTCTGAAACCGCAGATAAGCATAATGGCAAATCTGATTGCTCCGAGAATGTACGGAACAGCAAAGTACAAAAGATTTGTAGAGGACATACCGGCAAATAAATCGCCGACATTAGCACCGCTGTATCCGCTTTGAAGTATGGCAGAGTAATTATCCATATAAATGTTATATGCCTCTGTAAATTCAGGTGTTGATTGTATAATAAGTGTGCCTGCAAGCAATCCTACCACGATTACCGATATAACAATGCCGATTGCGTACATTTTCCTGTAAAGCATATATGCACCGGGTAAAATAGCGGATACAAAGCTGAATCGTGATTTATTTGTTCTTAAGATTGAACCGAAAACACGCATAAAGTAGTTTGTATTTTTGCCGACAAATTTTGAAACCTCACCTGCGGTTACATTATCTGCCATTTTTTCGTCTGCCTTAAAACCTGCCATCGGATCAAACGCAATAAAAGGTATTCCGCCGTTTTGCGGATTTTGACCGAAAGGAAAACCGTTCATATCCGGCGGAACATTATTATTTCCGTTTACGGAATCATTCTTGGGTTGATTGTCTTTTAACAGAGGCGCTCCGCAATGTTCGCAGTAAAACAAAGTGTTGTCGTTTGGATGACCGCAAATTTTGCAGATTACTTCATTGTCTGTGCCGCTCTCTTTGTCAGCTTCAAAGTCATCGGAACTGTCCGGTTGATCATTTTCAAATGAAAAATTTTGTGAATGTTTATCCTGATAAAAGCAGTGTTCCTCCTGCTCGTAGCATTCTCTGTGGTGCGGCGTGCCGCATTCAGGGCAAACTACTATATCATCGCCCTCTTTAAACTGTTTGTTACAAACAGGGCATTTATATTTATAAAAATCCATATTTGCCTCCGGGTATTTTTATACAAACTAATTATAACAAATAATCTTATTAATTGCAACCATAATTTATTATAATATTTTAAATGTATATAATTTCTGAATTTTATTATTTAACCGCAAAAAGAATATATTTATTTAGAAAATATTGTAATAAATTGGTAAATCTGATATAATGAAAATGTTAAAATTTTTGAGCAAGGAGGATTACTTGTGAATGATAAAGTGAGCGTACAAGTGGTAACCTTTGGAGCAATGAATTTTGCAATGCAGCAAAACTATGTTCCGCTTGTGCGCAGCGTAACGATAAAAAATAACAGCGATGAGGAAATTAAAGATATTATGTTAAAAATTTCCTTTGAACCTGAATTTGCAAAGCCGTTTACACATAGAATTACGGTTTTACCTCCGCATACCGAAATTGAGGTAAGTCCTGTTAATATTATAGTATCTACGGAGTTTCTGTTCTCACTGACAGAGAGAATTGTTGCACAGATCAGCGTACAGCTTTTATGCGGCGAAGAAGAACTTGTAAATGCCGGTGACAATATTGATTTGTTTGCCTATGATGAGTGGAGCGGCTGCTATATAATGCCTGAACTGATTGCGGCTTTTGTAACACCTAATCATCCCGCTGTCTCGGGCATCCTTAAAATTGCAACCGATTATTTAAGAAAATGGGGAAAAGACCCGAGCATAACAGGTTATCAGAGCCGCAATGCAGATGTTGTAAAACTGCAAATGGCTGCTGTTTATGCCGCTTTACAGTCAAAAAATATTGTGTATAATAATCCGCCTGCAAGTTTTGAAAAAGCAGGTCAGCGTGTGCGACTTCCTTATTCTGTAATTGAGCAGAAACAAGGTACTTGCATTGACCTTGCGGTTACATATGCGTCTTGTCTTGAGGCGGCAGGACTTTTCCCTTTAATAATGATAAAAAAAGGTCACGCATACTGCGGCTGCCGCCTTGAAGAGGAAACTTTTGCCGATTGTGTAATTGATGATTTTTCGGCTATTGACAAACGAACGGTAAGCGGAAATGAAGATATTTTGCTTGTAGAATGTACGGATTTTACGGCGGGAGAAAAGATTGATTTTGACAGAGCGGTAAAGCACGGAAAAAATAATCTGTCAGATTCGGAAAATTTTATATGTGCTGTTGATGTTAGAAGAGCAAGAGCGGGAGGACTGCGGCCGATTCCGCAAAAAATAGATAGCAACAGTATTTGCGGTTATGACGGGACGGTTGATTCGGTTTCTGATTATCAGGCAGCTGCACCTAAGAAACTTAACAGAAGCGGTACAGGTGTAATCGGATATGAGGAAAGTTCGCTTTCAAGAATACAGATATGGGAGAGAAAGCTGCTCGATTTCAGTTTGAGAAACTCACTTTTAAATTTCAGAATTACCAAAAACGCTTTGCCGATTTTAACTCATGATCTTGCCGCTCTTGAGGACAGCATTGCAGACGGAGTATCTTTTTCAATACGGGAATTGCCGAGCGAATGGACGGCGTCGCTTAGAGATGCAAGGCTTTATGAGATAGAAAACGAAAATGACCTTGCAACAAATATTGCAAGCGAAGAGTTTAAAAGCAAAAGACTTTGTGCGGTTATGCACGACGAAGAACTTGAAAAAACTCTGAAAAATATTTACAGAACAACAAAGTCAAGCATAGAGGAAAACGGTTCAAACACACTTTTCTTAGCACTTGGATTTTTAAAGTGGTACGAAAGCGATATTTCGGAAAAGCCACGCTATGCACCGCTTATTATGATTCCTGTTGAGCTTGTAAAAAGTTCGCATAATAAAGGCTATTTATTGAGAAGCAGACAAGAGGAAACCCAGATTAATGTTACATTGATTGAGTATTTAAGGCAGATTTTCGAACTGAAAATACCGAGCCTTGACCCACTGCCCGAGGACGAGCACGGTACGGACATTCCGCTTGTTTTCAATACGGTTCGTAATTGTATTCTTGACAAAAAGCGTTGGAATGTTGTGGATATGGCTTGCTTGGGACAGTTTTCGTTCGGTCAGTTTGTAATGTGGAGTGACCTTAGAAACCGTGCCGACGAATTAATGCAAAATAAGGTTGTTGCAGGTCTTATTGATAAGAAAATTACTGTTGAGCAGGAAGAAAATCCGCTGACGGTGTCTGAACTTGATGAGCGCATCGCACCCGATGACCTTGCAATACCGTTGAGCGCAGATTCTTCACAGATGCTTGCCATTGCAGAGGCGGCAAAGGGAAAAAGTTTTGTACTTCACGGACCTCCCGGAACAGGTAAGTCGCAGACAATTACAAATTTAATCGCAAATGCGCTTTATCACGGTAAATCTGTTCTTTTTGTCGCAGAAAAAATGGCGGCTCTTAATGTGGTTCAACACAGACTTGAAAATATCGGTCTTGCTCCGTTCTGCCTTGAACTTCACTCAAATAAGGCGAGCAAAAGCAGTGTGCTTTCTCAACTCGAAAAATCACTTGAAGTCGGCAGAATAAAGCATCCCGAAAAATACAAAGCAACAGCAGACAGGCTGAAAGCTATGCGTGTGAGTATGAATTCTGTAATTGACGGACTTCATAGAAAGCACGAGAGCGGAATTTCCGTGTATGACGCTATAGAACAATATGAAACCTGTGCTGAATTTAAGAATAAAATAACAATTCCGCAAGAAGTTATTAACACTGTTAATGATGACAGAATAGAACAGCTTTCATCCTTAATTTTAAGTTATAAAAATTCTGTTGACGGTGTAGGTGATATAGTTAATAATCCGCTTAAAAATATTTCTCTTACGGAATATTCTATACCGTTAAGAGAAAAGCTGTATTCGGATTGTGTAAATTTGCTTAATTTATATAATAATGCAAAATCGTGCATTGAAAGAATTTTCGGTACATTTAATATCAATGCCGAATTAAGTGAAAAATCAATCAAAAACATTTTAAATCTTTGCAGAGCGTTGCTTATTCCTTCGGCTTTTTCTCCAAGCCTTATTCTTGAAAATAATTACAATGCGGTAACTCAAAAGCTGAATAATTATTATGAAAGCATTTGTAACGAAAACAGAGAAAAACAAGAGATTGAAAAAGTGTTTACAAGCGGTATTTATGAATATAACTGTATTCAGGCTCTTAATGAATGGAATGTTGCTCAATCAAGTTGGATACTTAGCAGACATTCAAAACAGAAAAAACTTTTGAAAGAAGTTGCAACATTTTGTGTTATGCCAAATGCCGTTACCAAAGAAAATATTATCAATTGGTATCAGCGACTTATTAATTTTAATAAATTGCACAATGATAATATGACTTGCGGTAATGAGCTTAGGTATATACTTAATGAATTAGGTTCTGATTTTAAACAGGCAATTGATAAAACCGATTTCGTCTACAATGCGATAAGTGTGTATAACTATAATGAAATCAGAACAATATTGAATGCTTTTAAGAATATTAATCTTGCACAGCTTGGAAACGATGTTAATTGTGCAGAAAATTATATATTAAAATGGAATGATTTTTCCGACATTTTCAAAGTTAATATTGATAATGAGCAGAGCGACAATTGGCTTGACCGCACCGGAAATACTCTTAATAATATAAGTAAGAATATTGACAAATTGTATGCGGTTACGGAATATAACGCTAAGCGTGAACAGCTTGCAAATGAACAGCTCGAGTGTATTTGTAATGCAGTTGAAAGCGGTATTGTTAATAAGGAAAATGCAGTTGACGCTTTCAGATGCAATGTGTATTATGCGCTTGCACTCAAATATATTTCTGTTGACGAGAGCTTGAGCACATTCAGAAGCAACAGCTTTGAGCAAACTATAAAAGAATACCACGCATTAATTGATGAATATTCAAAACTTACTGTTCAGGAACTTGTGGCTAAACTTTCATCTCAAGTGCCTGTTTCGGGTTCGGCAGGTGCGTCATCTTCCGAACTCGGTATTCTTAAAAGAGCGATAAAAAGCAACGGCAGAATGATGTCGATAAGAAAGTTGTTTAACGAAATCCCTGCATTATTACGCAGACTTTGCCCGTGTATGCTTATGAGCCCGATTTCTGTTGCACAATACATTGACCCGTCATTCCCTAAATTTGACCTTGTGGTGTTTGATGAAGCATCACAGCTTCCGACAAGCGAAGCTGTCGGCACTATAGCAAGAGGTGAAAATGTTGTGGTAGTCGGTGACCCTAATCAGTTGCCGCCGACAAGTTTCTTTAAATCAAACAGAATTGATGAAGAAAACATAGAAAACGAAGATCTCGAAAGTTTGCTTGATGACTGCCTTTCGATTTCAATGCCGCAGATGTACTTAAAATGGCACTACCGTTCTCGCCACGAAAGTCTTATCGCATACAGCAATATGAAGTATTACGATAATAAACTTTATACATTCCCGTCGCCGAACGACAGAGTGTCGGCAGTTAAACTTGTACACATTGACGGCTACTACGATAAGGGCGGTACAAAGCAGAATAAAGCCGAGGCAGAGGCTGTGGTAAATGAAATTATCCGCAGATTATCTGATGAACAACTGCGTACAAAGAGTATCGGCGTTGTAACTTTTAATATTATTCAACAGAATTTAATTGAAGATATGCTTGCCGATGAATTTTCTAAAAAACCCGAACTTGAAAAATACGACAGCGAATCCGCAGAACCCGTATTTGTTAAAAATCTTGAGAATGTACAGGGCGATGAGAGAGATGTAATTCTGTTTTCAGTCGGCTACGGTCACGATAAGGACGGCAAAGTTTCTATGAACTTTGGCCCGCTTAACCGTGACGGCGGCTGGCGCAGACTTAATGTTGCAATTTCAAGAGCAAGACAGGAAATGATTGTGTATTCCACTCTTACTCCCGAGCAGATTGATTTGTCACGCACAAGAGCACTCGGCGTTGAAGGGCTTAAAGGCTTTTTGAAATTTGCGGGACAGAACCGAAATATTGTTATACCCGACGGCAAAGTTTCTGTTCATAACGATAATAGAGTTATTGAAGAAATTGCCAAAGAGATAGAAAAACTCGGCTATAAGGTGAACTGCAATATCGGTTGTTCGGAATACAAGATTGATATTGGTATCGTTGACCCTGAAAATCCCGACAGTTATCTGCTTGGTATTCTTGCCGACGGTGAAAACTGCAAAAATTCCGCAACATCTAAAGATAGATTTGTATTACAGCCCGATGTGCTTGCAGGTCTTGGCTGGAAAATTATGCGTGTATGGACTCTTGATTGGCTCGATGATTCGGCTCGTGTAATTGAAAAGATTAAATCAGAAATTGAAAATGCGATTTCGGGCAAAAATACCAAGCAAAAAATTTCAGAGCAAAACAAAACTCAAAGTTTAGAATTTGAAAAAATTGATACATCAACACAGATTGAACAGACAAGACAGCGAAAGTACGAAACAGTCGATTCTCAAATTCTCGGAAGTTCTGAAAGCTTTTATACAGCAGCGGCAGAGGTTGAAATTCAAAAGCTGATGTTTAAAATTATCTCTGTTCAAGCACCGATAAGTAAAAAAGCATTGTACAAAAGTGTGCTTTCGGCTTACGGCATTTCTCGATCGGGTAACAGGGCAGAGGCGATACTTGACGGTATTCTCGGCAGAATAATGCACTCCGAAACCTCTGACAACGGGGTGATATTCGTATGGCAGCCCGAACAAAAACCTGATGAATACAATGTTTATCGTGTGTCGGAGCAAAACGAGAATAGGCGCAATATTGACGATATTTCCTCAAAAGAAATATTAAATGCAGTCATTCAAGTTTTGAGCGAACAAGGCGGTATGCAAAAATCTGACCTTATTAAAGAAAGTGCCAAAAAGTTCGGTTTTACAAGAACAGGCACGCTTATTGATACAACGGTCGGTTTTGCTGTCGATAACGCAATCAAAAACGGCAAACTTGTTGTATCGCAGGACGGGAAAATTACAGATAAAACATAATTACATAATTATAAGATAGGAGAAATATAATGCCGGATAATGAAGAAAAGATTTTTCAATAAAATCTCAATGAAAAATCGCCGCAACCCGGTATGATGTTTTTTGTGCATTTGCTTTTTGAAAAAATGTGAAATTCCGCAGTAGTCGGTAATGAATGAAATAATGGAAAAACATCTTGGCAAAACCGAATGTTTTTCTTATTAAATGTTTTTCTTATTATAAATTATCGGCAGGTTTTATGCCTGAAAATTATATAGCACATTTTAAAGACACTGATGTTAATACGGGAGAATATGCGGCGGGAAAGCGGTAATAAATTATTTACGCAAATTCCTTATTATAAAAAACAGTTTACATTTATCGGCTAATTTGCTATAATAAAATTGTATGTAAAATAGTAATCTGATTTTTAGAGCTATATATCAAATTAAGACAGGAATGGTATATTTTATGGTACAATTTGAGGAATTATTGTTAAAGGTTCAGGCACTTAAACCTGAAATTGACGATTTGTCAGACGCTCTCGGTATGAAAGGTATGCTTTCTGAAATTCAGCAGCTTGAGCTTAAAGCTACCGAACCGGGGTTTTGGGACGATGTAGAAAAATCTCAAAAAGTTTTACAGCGTACAGGCACACTAAAAGGTAAGGTTGAGGCTTATGAGGCTTTGGTGGCTAAGTATGAAGATACCTGTGCTTTGATTGAACTTGCAAATGAGGAAGAGGATCTTTCGCTTCTTGAAGAGGCTGAAAGCGAGGCAGAGGGAGTTAAAGAAAGTCTTGAAAAGCAAAGACTTCAAACTCTTCTTACAGGCGAATATGATAAGAACAATGCAATTCTTACTTTCCACGCAGGTTCGGGCGGTACAGAGGCTCAGGACTGGGCGGAAATGCTTTACAGAATGTACAACCGTTGGGCAGATGCTCACGGATTTAAAGTAAAAGAAGTTGACTACCTTGACGGTGACGAGGCGGGTCTTAAAAGTGCCGTTCTTCTTGTTGAGGGTGAAAACGCTTACGGCTACTTAAAGAGCGAGGCAGGCGTTCATCGCCTTGTAAGAGTATCTCCTTTTGATTCGCAGGGCAGAAGACACACAAGTTTTGCATCCCTTGAGGTTATGCCTGAAATGGACGATAACATTGAAGTAAATATTGCTCCCGAAGACATCAAAATGGATGTTTACCGTGCGAGTGGCGCAGGCGGACAGAAGGTCAACAAGACTTCATCTGCTGTTCGTCTTACTCATATTCCGACAGGTATTGTTGTAGCAAGTCAGGTTGAAAGAAGCCAGTATCAAAACCGTGATGTGGCCATGAAAATGCTTATTTCAAAACTTATGGAAATTAAAGAGAGAGAACACCTTGATAAAATTGAAGACATTAAAGGTGTTCAAAAAGAAATCACATGGGGCAGTCAGATCCGCAGCTATGTGTTTATGCCATACACAATGGTTAAGGATCACCGCACTTCATACGAAACCGGTAATATTCAGGCTGTTATGGACGGTGACATTGACGGATTTATTAACGCATATCTCAAATGTGCAAGTCTTGGCACATTGCAAAAATAATCATTAAAGAGGTAGATAAAAGTGAAATATTTGGTAATGCTTTGTGACGGTATGGCCGATGAGCCAAACGAGGCACTTGGAAATTCTACACCGATGGAAAAGGCAAACAAGCCTTGTATGGACAGCCTTGCCGCAAAGGCTGAGGTCGGTATTGTTAAGACTGTAGCAGAGGGTTTAAAACCCGGCAGCGATGTAGCAAACCTTTCGGTACTCGGTTATGAACCTGCCGTATATTACAGCGGTCGTTCTCCGCTTGAGGCTGCAAGCATCGGTATTGATTTAAAGGATACAGATGTAACTTTAAGATGTAATCTTGTTACTCTTTCAGATGATGAAGATTACGAAAATAAAACAATTCTTGATTATTGCGCCGATGATATTTCTTCGGAAGAAGCTAAGATTCTTATTGAGTATATTCAGGAAAAACTCGGCAATGATAAGTTCCGTTTTTATCCCGGTGTATCGTATCGTCATTGCCTTGTTTGGAGCAACGGCAATCCGCATCCGGGTGTGCTCACACCTCCGCACGATATTACAGGCAAGGTAATTACAGATTACATTCCAAAGGGTGAGGCTGTTGACGAGCTTTATGACCTTATGAAGAAGAGCTATGACCTTTTAAAGGATCACCCTGTAAATCAGGCGAGAATAGCAAGAGGCAAGCGCCCTGCAAACTCAATTTGGCTTTGGGGCGAGGGTACTAAGCCTTTACTTGATAATTTCAGTGAAAAATTCGGTATAAAGGGCAGTATGATTTCTGCCGTTGACCTCTTAAAAGGTATTGCAATCTGCGCAGGAATGAACAGTGTTGATGTTGAGGGCGCAACAGGTTATCTCGACACAAACTTTGACGGCAAGTGCAAGGCGGCTATTGAGGAGTTTAAAAAGGGCGCAGACCTCGTATATATTCATGTTGAAGCTCCTGACGAGTGCGGTCACCGTGGTGAAATTGAAAATAAGGTAAAAGCTATTGAAATGATAGACGAGCATATTCTCGGTCCTGTAGTTGAATTTTTAAAGGGCTACGATGATTTTGCTGTTTTGGTATGTCCTGATCATCCGACTCCGCTTTCTATCCGTACACATACCTCTACTCCTGTTCCGTATCTTATTTATGACAGTAAAAATGAGATTAACAGCGGTGTTAAAGTATTCTGCGAAAAAGAAGCAAGAGAAACAGGCAACTACATTGAAAAAGGCTTTACTATGATGAATTATTTTCTTACAAAATAATTTTTCGTCTACATAATTCATTAAAAAATTTACATCCTCACATTTATAATTGAATTAATCAATAAAAATGTGAGGATGTTTTTATGCGTGAATTTATATTAATTGTAACCGCTGTAATCATAATTGCACTTGTTGCCGTAGTGTTTGTAATAATGTATATAAACCATAATAAAAAGAACGGTAAGTCCCACAAGCCGACAATTATTTATTACAAAGTCAAAGAAAACGAAACCGAAGATAATACAGAAAATAATTCTGTAAAAGATAATTAATATTATTTTTCGGAATCTGCAAATACTTTATCGCTGATTTCTAAAAGTTCGGAAAAACTGTGAATGGTGTAGTCGGGATTTTCTGTATTGCCAAAACCGTATTCGGCAAATACAAACGGCACCTTTGCGTCTTTTGATGCTGTTTGATCACCGATAGTGTCGCCAACATAGAAAGCACAATCAATGTTATTTCTGCTAATAACAAGGCTGATATTTTTGCCTTTTGTGAGTTGGGTTCTGCCTGACATTTCAAAATCAGAAAAATATTTTTCAAGTTTGTGAGCTTTCAAAAATGATTCAATATATCCGCACTGACAGTTACTGATTATACCGAGAAAATATTTTTCGGAAAGTTTGCTAAGCACATCTTCGAGGTTATCGTACAAATGACCGCCTGACTTTTCAAGATACGGAACTTCTACGGCACAACATTCTTTTATAATGTTTACGCCGTTTTCTTCACTAAGCTCCGGCAACATAATGTTTGCAATCTGCTCAATAGTTTTGCCCATATAGCTGTTCATTTCTTCAAGCGTTATTTGCTTTTGAGTTTCTGGATGCTTTTTAAGAACTTCGTTCCATATAGGAAGAATTACATCGCTTGTGTGCCACAATGTTCCGTCTAAATCAAATAAAATTGCTTTTTTCATAATAATTACTCCTGATTTATTATAAAAATTTTCAAACTGATAATATCACACTCTAAAATTAATGTCAATATGAGGTGCGTTTTGTAAAAAATAAAATTGTTAAAAATTAAAAGTTTTTTTAAAAATCTGTTGACAAAGTAAGTAAGCAGTGATATAATATTTATCGTTGTCAACAGACAATATTTGCGAGTGTGCTGGAATAGGCAGACAGGCACGTTTGAGGGGCGTGTGTTTCACGACGTACGGGTTCAAGTCCCGTCACTCGCACCATAAAAACAGATTAACTTTTTGTTAATCTGTTTTTTTGTTTTACAAGTAAATTAATAGCGGGACTTGAAGGCGACCGTTAAGAAAACAGTCCGGTGGACTGTTTTTAGGGAGAGCGTTGATGAAATTTATAAATTTAACAAGCCATATCAAACGAGGCAGAAAGTGTACTTATTTTTTTCACTCCGTCACTCGCACCATAAAAACAGATTAGCTTTTTGTTAATCTGTTATTTTGTTTTACAAGTAAATTAATAACGGGACTTGAAGGCGACCGTTAAGAAAAGGAGCTGTAAAAAACAACTCCAAAAAAACGACTGCATTCTAACCGAAAGGTAGGAATGCAGTCGCTTTTGTGATATAATTTACTATCAATGAAAAACCACATCAACAAGGTACATTATACACCGTATCAATTAAAATTATAACCGGAAATTGAAAAAATAATAGAAATTTCTGACCCGGTATATACATTTAACGAGGTTTTTCATCATATTGATCTAAATAAACACCTTGCTGTTAAGAAAAGCAGGATATGTCGCATATCTACATCGTCGGAACAAAGATAACTGCCAATGCAAATAAGGGTAACGACCGATTATTGCCCGGATACAATATTCAGCAATGCAAGTAAAAAAACACCGAGACTCACTTTTACGTGAATCTCGGCTTTTTAATATGCTGTTTCTTTACAGCAACTTTTGTGGAGCGGATGATGGGAATCGAACCCACACGATCAGCTTGGAAGGCTGAAGTTCTACCACTAAACTACATCCGCTTATCTCTGCAACAAATAGTATTATATCATTACAGATAATATTTGTCAAGCGTTAATTTCAGATTATAAAAATTTTAAGAAATTTTAACTGTTTTATTTAAACTCTAAGTTTAACGATGATTATAATTTTAATATACATCAAGATATATAATATCATTTATACAGATTACTTACTTATTATTTTTACCGAAGGATAACTTATTATATCTTTGATAATCAATTATAAAATGTTGGTAACACAGAAAAATAGCAGAAAATGCCAAATATTGAAGTTAGTGAATATTAACTTTGATTTAAAACCACATTTATAAAAATCGTAATATAATATCTCAAATAGTATTATATATACAAGTACAAGCGGCTAATTTTTAATAGTAATAATATACAAAGAAATATATCTCAAATTGTGCAAGCGTACAGATGTAAACTTTTCACTCGGTGTAAGTATGATTTCAATGTGGATATTCAGAATAGTTTGCAGTTATATACTTGTTATGGTTCTTGATATGGGTGTTTTAGGTGTATTGATCGGTATGTTTGTTGATTTGTATGCTCGTGCTGCAGCATATCTTGCAAGGTATTTGTCAGGCAGATGGAAAAAGCATAGAATGATTTAAATATTTAAAAATGGAGATGAATTTTGTTTACCCTACCGTCACAATTATAAAAGTTTGACCAAACTTTTATAATTGCCGTGCAAAATATTCCGGTGAATCATAATTTATAAACATTACTCCAACATATATAACGAAATATGATTTTAAAAAGCAAAGGCCCTCGAATTTTTATCGAGAGCCTTTTATCTTTTTTATAAATTAAATTCAAAGTACGGATTATGGTACAGTGAAAATGTTATAATATGGTAAAGACAAACCTAAATTGCCAAAGTGAAGTTCGGATTTTTGAGGAAAAAACGAGAAATACCACGGGTTCACCTTGACAAAAGAGTATGGTAAAGACAAAATCCAATTTGGATAGATTAAAAAAGTGGTGTAAATAAATATTATTTAAAATCCATTATGGAAAGATTTATTAAATTATATCATAATTAATTGTAAATATCAAATGTACTAAATTTATAAAAATAAATGTATTTGTAAGTTTATTTATAAAAAATTTTCTTAGAAAATATATATTAGGTATTGACAAACAAAATTGTGAACGCTATACTGTAATTAGAGTTGTGAAATATCATAACTCTAATAACAAAATCTAATACTATTAAAATAATAAATGGAGGTAAATATGAAAATCTTATTGCGATTTTATTTGCAAAACAATAAGCTGCCGATTGATTATCGACGAATTATGCTTTCGTTTTTTAAACGGTCACTGTCAGATATTGCCGAGGGAAAATATTATGAAAAATATTATTTTACACCGGAACGCAGAAATTTTACTTTTGCGGTGAATCTGCCTATGCCGAAGTTTTCTAAAACGGAAATTCAACTCGGGAAAAATCAACTAAACATTACTTTTTCAACGGCTGACTATAATACGGGATGTATTTTTATGTCTGCTTTTATAAAGCAAAAGGACAAGCCGATTCCCGCTCCGCTCGGCAACGAAATGAAACTTGTCAGTGTTAATCTTGTGCCGGAAAAAAATGTTACTTCATCATCCGCTGTTGTGAAAATGCTTAGCCCTTTGTGTATCAGATTACATAAAGCCGAGAATAATTCGGATAAGTATATTTCGGTTGCTAATCCGGATTTTACGGAGATTGCAAAACAGGTAATTAAAGAGCAGCTTGTTGAAAGCGGTTTTGACGAGAAGTTAATTTCAAACTTTGAAATTAAACCGTTAAACGCAAAAAAAACAGTGGTTTATCACTACAAAAACTACATTGAATGCAGTTTAGGCAGTTTTAGTATTAATGCCGATAAATCGGTTATTAATTATTTGCTGAAAAGCGGTATAGGTTCACGAAAATCCGCAGGATTTGGCTTTGCCGAGCTTTTATCGGAGGGAGGTGAACCGAATTAATGAAAACAAAGATTGATTACTTTGATTATGACACTTTGCTGCAGCCTACCGATTGGAGGTTTGCGGCAGCCGTTGTCGGTTTATGTAAATATTTTGATTACTTTGGAATTGTTTACAAAGTGCTCTGTGATGTTGAAGAAAAGCCCGATAATTATATACACGGCTTTGACGGTATTATTTACAAAAGTGAAGATATAACAGAAGAAAAATATCTTGAGTTTGTAGAGAACTATTTTGAAAAATATATGACTCATAAAAATATTTTAAACATTCTCAAAAGTCAAGAATTCAGTGAAGAACAAATTAAATTGGTAAACGACCTTGTTAAGAGCAAAACAGTTCTTAAAGGGTTGCTTGGCAAAACAAAATTCGACGGAACAAATAAAGATATTTTTATTTCAACCATTGAAGAAAACAGGGCGGAAATTATAAAAAATATCTTTAAAAACGGCAATAACCTTTATAAAAATTACTGCAATGAACGACTTATTTTTACCGAAGATAACAGCACTTGCAGACTTAGAGGCTACAATGTTGACAAAGACAGAAAAACAAGTAATCTCGGCTTTTGTTTTTCAAAGGAAAGTTTTGAGAGCAATGATATTTTAGAATTTGATTTTATACCGTTTGCTTTTTCAAATTCTGATATGAGAGAAACTTATTTTGTGAATAACAATTTTTCTGTTAAGTCTTTAACTCAAACAAACTATGCTTTTTCAAATCAACTTAGTAGTACAGAAAATAAAGACGACAAAAACAAACTAATGCTTGTTTTGCAAAATTCAAAGGATTATATAAGCTATGATGTTGAAATTATATCAAAATCACAGGATAAGGCTTATTACGAAACATTCTTTGTACGACTTGAAAGATTAAAAAAGTTAAGAGAATTATCGGGGAAATCATTAAACTTTGTCAAAAAAATCAATGATGATTATTGGTTTAATCTTGAGAAAGAAGTTTATATGCGTTGTCTTAACAATGTGTTGCTTGACGATGTAATTTTAATGATGCTTAAGTTTTATTTTGATGATAATGCCGTTAAAGGCTATATAAAAAGCAGAACTGATATGCTAATAGACATAAATGTATCTTGGAAAGGAAATGAAATTATGAATGAAATTAAGTCAGCAAAAAGTTGTGGATTTTTAACTTCCAAAAAACTAATTGAAATGAAAAGCAGTAATAAAATTAATTCATATAAGCAAAAAATAATCAGTGCTCTTTGCGCACATGATTACGACAGAGCAAAAGAGATTATACTTAGTTTGTCTGCTTATGTCGGAATGGAATTTTCATTTTTCTATACATTTCTTGAAAATGCGGAAGAAAATAAAGATCTTGCATTTGCTTTTGCAAGCGCATTAATTGAAGTAAGCTCAAAAAATAACTAATATAAAGGAGATTTTATTATGAAAAATAAAGCATTAACATTAACTGTAATCGCAAATATGACAAGCAACTACGGCGAAAGCCTAGGTAATATTTCAAGTGTACAAAAGGTATTCAGAGGCGGGAAAGAGTACGCTACAAGAAGTCGTGAGAGCCTTAAAAACGCTATCTGTGTTCAGTCGGGTTTTTATGATGATTTACAGACATCAATCGACGGAGCAATGCAGAAACTTGTTAATGAAGATGTAAATGCCGCAACCTGCCGTGCGCTTGAGGGTGGATATATGTCAACAAAAGATGTTACATACATCCGTAACAGTTCTTTCTATCTTACAGACGCTGTTGCTACAGAGCCGTTTATTAATGATGCCCGTTTTCACAATAACCTTTACCTTGCAACCAATTATGCTATGGCACACGGTTTAAATGTTCAAAACAATGCAAAGGATTGCGGTCTTATGCCTTATCAGTATGAATATGACAAGTCATCTAAAATTTACAGTCTTACAATTGACCTTGAAAAAATCGGTAAGGACGAAAACTTTGGCGCAGAGGCAGATAACGCAGAAAAGTGTGAAAGAGTAATTGCTCTTATTAACGCAGTAGAAAATCTTTCACTTGTCGTTAAGGGAAATCTTGATAACGCAGAGCCGATTTTTGTGGTAGGCGGTCTTTCACCGAGAAAAACTCATATTTTTGAAAATGCTGTTTCTGTTTCAGGCAAAAGACTTATTATAGAGCCGATTAAGGAAAAACTTGCTCAAGGTTACAGTTGTGCACTTATGCGTAACGGCGAGCTTTCAAACGAGGACGAAATTGTAAGAGAACTTAATCCTGTAAGTATGACAGAATTTTTTGAAAATCTCAGAGGTCAGGTTAAAGAGTATTTTTCGGAGTAAGGCGGAATTAATATGAAAGCAATTAGACTTCATATAAAACAAAACAGTGCAAATTACAAAAAAGAAGAAACTGTACAAAACCGTATGACATTTCCTTTACCGCCGTATTCAACTGTTATCGGAGCACTTCATAAGGCTTGCGGTTATACATCTTATCATCCTATGCAAGTAAGCGTACAGGGAAAGTACGGTTCTCTAAAAACTAAAATGTATAAGGATGATTGTTTTCTTAACAGTCTTAATGATGACAGAAATTTGCTTGTAAAAATGAAAAATTCCGATATGCTTTCAAGTGCATATCAGGTTGTGGCTACTGCACAAAAGGCTCAAGGAAACAGCTTTGAAAAAGGCATTACAATTAATGTAATTAATGAAAAATTGCTTGAAGAATACCGCTTTTTAAAGCGTACAAAACGCAGAATTGACAAGCATAAAAAAATCATTAATAAAATGAAAACTCGGCTCAAAGAAATGAAAGCCGATGAAAATATTTCTGCCGAAGAAGTAAAAGAATTTGATAAGCGTATTAAGCATATAAAGGCTGTGTATGATGAGTACGAAAAGGTAAAGTATACTATTCCGTATTCCCATTTCAGAACGCTTGCAAAAGGCCCTAAGTATTATGAACTTCTCTGCGATATTGAACTTATCATTCATATAGTTGCAGATGAAAATACTATGAATGATATTATGGATAATATCGGAAATCTTACTGCAATCGGCAGAGGAGAGGATTTTGTAGAAGTGCTTGAGTGTACGGAAACAGAGCTTTTTGATGTTGACGAAGATGTCGATTACGGAGAAGCTGATTTTGATGTTTATATGCCTGTCGAGTATCTCGAAATTAATAAAGACGATATGGATATAATTTCAAAAACGGAAGGCGGATACACAGGCGGTACAAAATATTTAATGCCAAAGGATTACAAAACTGTGCAGTTAAAGGGCGGTATGAGAAAACGAGTTTTTAACCGTGTACCTATTATTTTCTGTCAACTTAACTATATTGAAAACGGTTGTAAAGGCATAATGCTTGACAAAACCGAGAACGGTATATATTCAGTGTTTTTAGCTTGAGGTATTTGTAATGAATATAGAAGATAAACTTGCAAAACCCGACAAAACAATCGGACAACATTCAAATGAGCTTATAGAGCAGGCAAAACTGCTCTATAAGCTCGGCTATATAAAATCTGATGATTTATACGCTGATTTACTTGTTTCGTGTTTAAAACATGATAACGGTAAGGCAAATTCTCAATTTCAAAAAAGAATTACTAAAGGCGGAAATTTTCAACCTGAACAAGAAATTCCACACAGTATACTTTCGACTTTTTTTATTGATAAATCAGAATGTATAAAACCTATAAGTGTATATTTTGCTGTGCTTTATCATCACTATAACAAAGACTCTCCTGTTACAGTGTTTAAAGAAAACCGTGAGCTTATAGAAAAATTCCTTGCTGAATTTGGCTTTGATACAAACTCTTACAATAAAATGAAGAGGAATATTAAGAAAATCAAAGCTTTATTTGAAACCGAACTTTCTGATGAAGAAAAACAATACGCTGTTTTATTAAAAGGTCTTTTACATAAATGCGATTACAGTGCAAGTGCAGGTCTTGACTGCGAAAAGGTCAACGATTTTTTGACTGATTCTTTAAACAATTGGAAAAATACCCGAAATATACATTACAATGAATTGCAAGAATTTTGCATTAAAAATACCGACAGCAATTTAATTGTAACAGCACCTACAGGTATGGGCAAAACCGAGGCGGGATTGCTTTGGTGCGGGGACAATAAATGTTTTTTCGTTTTGCCGTTAAAAACAGCTATCAATGCGATGTACGAAAGAATTAAAAAGCTTTGCGGAGATAATTCGCAAGAAGATTATAAGGAAAGAGTGGCACTTGTTCACTCCGATATGAAATCCTATTATTTGGAAGATTCAATAATTAGCGGAAAAAATTATGATTTTGCGTATGCACAATGCAGTAAACAGCTTGCACTTCCGATTACAATTTGTACGCCTGATCAGATATTTGACTTTGCATTGAAATATGCAGGTTATGAATACAAACTTGCGGTAGCGTCATATTCAAAGTTTATTATTGATGAGATACAGATGTATTCACCTGATGTTTTGGCTGCAATTATTTATGCAATTGAGATGATTCATACTTTGGGTGGTAAAGTGGCTGTAATTACCGCAACTTTGCCTCCGTTTGTAAGAAACGAGATTGAAAAAATACTCGGAACAGATGTAAAAACATCCGATTTTTCTGATAAAGGTAAGCTAAGGCATAATGTAAAAGTATATGAAAAAAACTTGCAGTCTGACGATATTATAAAAATATTTGATGATACAATATGCGATAAAGTAAAAAAATATCTTATCGTTTGCAATTCGATTGATATTGCAAATAAGATGTACACCGAAATAAAAAATTCGGATATTAACGCAAGTGTAAATCTGTTTCATTCCAATTTTACAAAAAATGACAGAAAAACTAAAGAAAATGCGATTTTGGCAGCCTCTGAAAAAACTAACGAAAGTATGAATATACCTGAAATATGGATTTCAACATCCGTAGTCGAAGCAAGTCTTGACATTGATTTTGATATTCTTATTACCGAGTTATCGGATTTATTTTCCCTGTTCCAACGCTTTGGCAGAGTAAACAGAAAGGGTAATAAAGACTTTTCATCTTACAATTGTTTTGTATTTACTGAAATTCAAGGTAATGCACATCGTTTTGTTGACGATGATATTCATTCGTTGTCAAAACAGGCAATTTTAAGCGTTGACGGAATTATCTCTGAAGTTCTTAAAAAAGAACTTATAGATGAGTACCTTTCGGTTGAAAAAATCGAAAAATCAAAATATTATCAAGAATATCGTAAAATTTATAAATATTATAAAGAAAATGTTGATTATCTCTCTCTTAAAAAAGATGGAATAAGAAGTATTGACAGAAGTGACGCTGTGCCGATTGATGTTTATAATCAAAATGAGAGTGCCATAGAAAAAGCTTTGGATGTTTTAAAATCAGATACTTATTCAAGAGATGATAAACTTAAAGCAAACGAAGAAATACTTGGCTTCACGGTTTCCGTACCTAAATTCAGAATTGACGATTACGAAATAGAAAAATTAAAAATGCCATATACTGAATTACCTGTTATTAACAGCAGTTATGATTCCGAATGCGGCATCAGATTTGATAAGGAAAAGAAAACCAAAAAGCAAGATAAATCTGAAGATAACGGAGAACCTGATAATTTTATATGAGGTATGATTATGGACGAAAATAATATTTCGGGTATGCATATTTATTATTACTATGTTTGTAAAAGAAAGCTGTGGTATTTTTCAAACGGTTTGGCAATGGAAAGTGAAAACGAAAATGTCAAAATCGGAAAACTTATAGATGAAACCACTTATAAGCAAAAGAAAAAACATATTATGATCGACAACACAATCAATATTGATTTTATTACCGAGCATAAACTTTTACATGAGGTAAAGAAAAGCAGAAAGATAGAGGAGGCGGGTATTGCTCAACTTAAATACTATCTTTATTATCTGAAAAAGCGTGGGGTAGAGGGAATAAAAGGCAGAATTGATTATCCTTTGCTAAAGCAAAGTCTTAATGTTGAACTTAGCGAAGAAGATGAAAGAGAGCTTGAAAGTGTGGCAGCTGATATAGTAAAAATTATATCGGCTGCTTTGCCGCCAAAATTTGAAAGTAAAAGAATTTGCAAATCATGTGCTTACTATGATTTGTGCTGTATTTGAGGTGATAAAATGCAGGAAAGTTATTACATATATTCGTCAGGCAATTTAACTCAAAAAGACAACACATTAAGATTTACTGCAATTGACGGAAATGTAAAAGATCTTCCGATAGAAAATATTAAAGAAATTTATATTATGAATGAAATAACGGTTACATCTAAATTGCTGAACTTATTTTCAAAATACGGAATACTTGTACATTTCTTCAATTATTATCAATTTTACATAGGAAGTTTTTGCCCAAAGGAAACAAAACTTGCAGGTCAGCTTTTGGTTAAGCAAGTGCTTGCTTACGGCGACTATTCAAACAGATTATTAATAGCAAGAGAATTTATAGTTGCTGCGTCTTATAATATTTACAGAAACTTAAGATACTATAACGGCAGAGGCAAGAATGTGTCAGAGCCAATGGCTGCTATTGAAAATTTGAGGAGGAAACTTGCAGATGTAGAAACCATAGAAGAGTTGATGGGAATTGAAGGTAATATTCGACAGGAATATTACAAAGCGTGGAATGTAATTATTGATCAGAATATTGAATTTGATAAAAGAGTTTATCATCCTGCCGACAATATGATTAACAGCCTTATTTCATATGTCAATTCTCTTGTATATACAAAAACTCTGGCGGAAATTTATAAAACCCAACTTAATCCTACAATAAGCTATCTTCATCAGCCGGGTACAAGGCGATATTCTCTTGCACTTGATGTTTCGGAAATTTTCAAACCGCTGATTGCGGATCGTCTGATCTTTTCTTTGCTTAATCGTAAACAAATAACAGAAAGCAGTTTTGTAGAAGGACTTAACGGTTTGCAACTTACCGAAAGAGCGTCACGAATAATTACATCTGAATTTGACGAAAAATTAAAGACAACTATTTTTCACAAAGAACTTAATAAAAATGTTTCTTATCAATTCTTAATCAGACTTGAACTTTATAAACTGATAAAGCACATTATAGGAGAAAAAGAATATAAAGGCTTTGAAATGTGGTGGTAAATATTGTATGTAATTCTTGTATATGATATAATATGTGATGAAAAGGGCAGAAAAATACTTCCAAAGGTATTTAAGATTTGCAAAAAATATCTTGTACATATTCAAAACTCTGTTTTTGAAGGAAACTTAAGTAAAGCAAACTCACTTGCTTTGCAAAAAGAACTTGATGTTTATATCAGAAAAGACAAGGATTCGGTAATAATGTTTCATACCCGTGAAGAACGGTGGATGAATAAAGATTTTCTTGGAAAAACGGATGATAAAACATCAAATTTTTTGTAACGCTTTTATTGTCGACCTGACATAGCACAAAAACCCCGGCAGGTTGACAGAACCTAAAAATCAAGTAATCATCGGTATAGTTGCTTTTGATATATTGAAATGGCAGTAGTATTTGATAAATATTTGGTATATCGACAAAACAGCACAGAAAAATGCCGATGATTACTTATCCTTTTATCCCACGGCTATAAATCTATCCATATTGGATTTTAAAGGACTCTGTAATTACAGATATTGTCACTCATTTCTCTGCTATAAATCTATCCATATTGGATTTTAAAGGCGTGTGTATTGCACGAACTCAAAGCCTTAACTGCCTATAAATCTATCCATATTGGATTTTAAAGATTCTCGATTGTTCGCAGCGGAATCTCGAGCAGGTCGCCTATAAATCTATCCATATTGGATTTTAAAGAAAAGCATAGACATCAACTATTTGAATAGATGTTTACTATAAATCTATCCATATTGGATTTTAAAGTACAGGCAAAAACGGACTTTGCAATAATTCTTTTGCTATAAATCTATCCATATTGGATTTTAAAGACTCTCTCGACGCTTGGAGTTTTTAATAGAAGTTATCTATAAATCTATCCATATTGGATTTTAAAGACCTACAGTAAAAGCAAAATTTTTCAACAGCAAGACCTATAAATCTATCCATATTGGATTTTAAAGGGCAACTACGGCGCCACGGTCGGCTATGCGTGTAGCCTATAAATCTATCCATATTGGATTTTAAAGACAAAAATTTTGTAGGGCGATAATTGAAAAGGTGATACTATAAATCTATCCATATTGGATTTTAAAGTCTGTAATCATTTTTGTGCGTGGATTGGTAAATGCCTATAAATCTATCCATATTGGATTTTAAAGTTATCGAATACACCATTTGTGCATACACTGCATTTTCTATAAATCTATCCATATTGGATTTTAAAGACATAGTTACAATTTGCGTGAGTATATCCGCCTTGCTATAAATCTATCCATATTGGATTTTAAAGATTTTTACCATAGTCGGCTGATATATTACTACTCACTATAAATCTATCCATATTGGATTTTAAAGATTTCATTTGTTGAGGAGCAGATAAAATCAGCGTTTCTATAAATCTATCCATATTGGATTTTAAAGACATTTGATTGCAGTAGTACGATTGACTTAGCAATCTATAAATCTATCCATATTGGATTTTAAAGCTGTTATAATAGCGTATGTAATTCCACTGTCCGTTGCTATAAATCTATCCATATTGGATTTTAAAGGCTTTAGTGTGCTAAAGTGCTAAAGTGTTAATGCTCTATAAATCTATCCATATTGGATTTTAAAGACATTGCAAACATTAATTGATATTCAGCAATATTTTTCTATAAATCTATCCATATTGGATTTTAAAGTAGAATTTTTAAAATTCTAATTGTTCAAGCGGATTTGCTATAAATCTATCCATATTGGATTTTAAAGACATTTGATTGCAGTAGTACGATTGACTTAGCAATCTATAAATCTATCCATATTGGATTTTAAAGAATGAAAAATTATTTCCGAGTTCGTCAAAAACAAACTATAAATCTATCCATATTGGATTTTAAAGCTTTTCTCTCTATTTAGATATTAATTGTATAAAGCCTATAAATCTATCCATATTGGATTTTAAAGAAATTTAGGCTTTGATGTTCAGCTTTATAAAGATGCTATAAATCTATCCATATTGGATTTTAAAGTCATGATAGTAACTCCTTTATTTTAAATTTAATTTGCTATAAATCTATCCATATTGGATTTTAAAGTTTCTTTTACGATCTGTTGAAAGAAAAAAAGTTTACACTATAAATCTATCCATATTGGATTTTAAAGAAAGAACTTCAAGCACCTGTTAAAGAGGCTGTAAACTATAAATCTATCCATATTGGATTTTAAAGTTGAGGTTCAGAACGGTGACGGCTATTATGATGAATTCTATAAATCTATCCATATTGGATTTTAAAGCAATGTTCACACACACATTAAAGGGTTCACTTTTGACTATAAATCTATCCATATTGGATTTTAAAGGCTTATGCTGTTCGCTTACTGTTATTTCTGACATTCTATAAATCTATCCATATTGGATTTTAAAGAAAACTGTATTTTTAGTCATTGCTTTTTCTATCTCCTATAAATCTATCCATATTGGATTTTAAAGTCAACAACAACCGTTTTCAAAACTGTGGTAAACATCTATAAATCTATCCATATTGGATTTTAAAGTCGCAATATTATCGAGCTTTTCAATGATAAGTTTTTCTATAAATCTATCCATATTGGATTTTAAAGCTTCGTCAATCAGGTTTTCAAGGTTCTCTGCAGCCACTATAAATCTATCCATATTGGATTTTAAAGATTATCACACGAGTATCAATCTTTAGCATTAAGACCCTATAAATCTATCCATATTGGATTTTAAAGCTGACAGTTTAGTATCAAAAATGCGTGCTGCCGTACTATAAATCTATCCATATTGGATTTTAAAGCTTTGAGAAAACATCATAAAATAATCCGTAGCAGACTATAAATCTATCCATATTGGATTTTAAAGAGACACATAGTATCTGAATCGAGATTTATCGTTTAGCTATAAATCTATCCATATTGGATTTTAAAGACCTGCAATGCAGATTCGGGCGCTTGCTTTATTTTCGCTATAAATCTATCCATATTGGATTTTAAAGCTTTTCTCTCTATTTAGATATTAATTGTATAAAGCCTATAAATCTATCCATATTGGATTTTAAAGCTTTTTCAACATCTTTGTCAATGTCGTAAACGAAATCTATAAATCTATCCATATTGGATTTTAAAGAAGACAGTGAATTGAGTATTAAAAAACTTAAGAATCTATAAATCTATCCATATTGGATTTTAAAGTTGTAAAATATTTATGCCGAGTGACTTAACTTTTAACTATAAATCTATCCATATTGGATTTTAAAGAAAAAGGAGTGTTATATATGATAAAAGGTAAACCGGCTATAAATCTATCCATATTGGATTTTAAAGTTTCCTTACTTTCTGATGTACGGATAATTAAATAAGCTATAAATCTATCCATATTGGATTTTAAAGAACAAATTTATATATAAACTAATTGCAATTAAGTTGCTATAAATCTATCCATATTGGATTTTAAAGGCTTTAGTGTGCTAAAGTGTTAAAGCGTTAAAGCGTCTATAAATCTATCCATATTGGATTTTAAAGACGGAATGAGTAAAGGAAAATACTCGCCGCATTGCACTATAAATCTATCCATATTGGATTTTAAAGTAGGTTTTTGTAACGCAAAAGGTGCTATCAATATCCTATAAATCTATCCATATTGGATTTTAAAGTCAATACCACCTTTTACAGCATTTGCAAACGCTTCTTCTATAAATCTATCCATATTGGATTTTAAAGTTTAATTTTGTTTTATCGCTGTAAAGTTTTAAGATACTATAAATCTATCCATATTGGATTTTAAAGAATCGTGCGGCGCAAACAGATTTTTAATAAATTTCGCTATAAATCTATCCATATTGGATTTTAAAGGTTAATTCATTTTTAGAATTATTAACAAAAGATGTACCTATAAATCTATCCATATTGGATTTTAAAGTTTTTTTGAATTGCTAGGTCAATTGTTGAACTACATCTATAAATCTATCCATATTGGATTTTAAAGTTTAAATTTTGCAATTTTTCTTTAAAGCTACACGCCTATAAATCTATCCATATTGGATTTTAAAGTTACAAGTTGATTTACAATTATACATATTATCACCCTATAAATCTATCCATATTGGATTTTAAAGGAGCTTGCGAGATAATGCTCTGTTTCGCCGTCTGCCTATAAATCTATCCATATTGGATTTTAAAGAACGGAGAAAAATACGGTATAGCTTATACAAATACCTATAAATCTATCCATATTGGATTTTAAAGTACGCCTAGCGGATATTTTTTTCGTTTTTTTCGGCTATAAATCTATCCATATTGGATTTTAAAGAATAAAGTAGATTGTCAATAGTT
>ERZ772902.104-NODE-104-length-104110-cov-49.442526_pt1 | contig 104110 bp, 94 predicted proteins | sample MGYA00511470_ERZ772902 | MGnify/ENA primary metagenome ERZ772902 (study PRJEB29015, sample SAMEA2737717) | human gut metagenome | biome: human gut; feature: human-associated habitat; material: faeces | place: China | collected 2012 ... | reverse complement strand
ATTGAGTTAAAAGCTCAAATTTTATAAGTTGGTTCCTTTACAACCATGAAATTGCACGTTTTGGTGTGCAGACTTGTGAAACGGTCAATAAAGAGTAGTAAAAGTGTAATTGCTATATAGACTCTGACACGCTCAGCCTTTTTGAATCATGCAGGACGCTCTCCCGGTGTGGTACCGGGGGTTTTCGGCCTGTGCAAAAATACGCTGGATTCAAACGCAAGTCTGCACGTATGTGCACGGCTTGCGTTTTTTATTTTGCAAGGGGACCGCGAACGGAGGTAAAAATGAACGGAGAAACAAAGCGCACCCGGCTGGACCAGCGCCGCGCACCCATCCATGAAGCGCTGGAAAACTTCCGCCGTATGCGCGTCGTGCCCTTTGACGTGCCGGGGCACAAGCGCGGGCGCGGCAACCCGGAGCTGACCGCGTTTCTGGGCCAGCAGTGCGTCGGCGTGGACGTCAACAGCATGAAGCCGCTGGACAATCTCTGCCACCCGGTTTCGGTCATCCGCGAGGCCGAGGAGCTGGCTGCCGATGCGTTCGGCGCGGCACACGCCTTTTTAATGGTGGGCGGCACGACCAGCTCGGTACAAAGCATGGTGCTGACCGCCTGCAAGCGCGGGGATGAGATCATTCTGCCGCGCAACGTGCACCGCAGCGTGCTGAACGCGCTGGTGCTCTGCGGTGCGGTGCCGGTCTACGTCAACCCGGAGGTGGACAACCGCCTCGGAATCAGTCTGGGCATGAAGCGGGAGCAGGTGGCCAAGGCCATTGCCGAGCACCCCAACGCCGTGGCCGTGCTGGTGAACAACCCCACCTACTACGGCATTTGCAGCGACCTGCGCGCCATTGTGCGGATGGCCCACGACGCCGGGATGCTCTGCCTGGCCGACGAAGCCCACGGCACACACTTCTATTTTGGCGGCGGGCTGCCTGTCTCTGCCATGGCGGCGGGCGCAGATATGGCCTCCGTCTCGATGCACAAGAGCGGCGGCAGCCTGACCCAGTCCAGTCTGCTGCTGACCGGCCCCAATGTCCACGCGGGCTATGTGCGGCAGATCATCAACCTGACCCAGACGACGTCCGGCAGTTACCTGCTGATGTCGAGCCTTGATATTTCCCGCCGCAATCTCGCATTGCGCGGGCGGCAGGTGTTCCATCAGGTGGCCGATATGGCCGAGTACGCCCGCGAGGAGATCAACGCCGTGGGCGGGTACTATGCCTTCGGCAAGGAGCTTTGCAACGGAAACTCCGTTTTTGACTTTGATACGACAAAACTCAGCGTCCACACGCTGGACATCGGTCTTGCGGGCATTGAGGTCTATGACATCCTGCGCGACGAATACGACATTCAGATCGAGTTTGGCGACATCGGCAATATACTGGCTTATCTCTCCATCGGTGACCGCCCGCAGGAGGTCGAGCGCCTTGTCAGCGCACTGGCCGAAATCAAACGCCGCTACCACACCGACGGTGCGGGCCTGTTGAGCCAGGAGTACATTGACCCCGAGGTCGCCGCCAGCCCGCAGGAAGCGTTCTACGCCCCCAAGAAGAGCCTGCCCCTGCGCGAGACCGAGGGCATGGTGTGCAGCGAGTTCGTCATGTGCTACCCACCGGGCATCCCGATTCTGGCCCCGGGCGAGCGCATCACCGCTGAAATTTTAGACTATATCGAGTACGCCAAGGCCAAGGGCTGCAGCATGACCGGACCGGAAGATCCCGACATTCTGCGCCTGAACGTGCTGGCCTGACAGGGAGGTTTTACAATGGAAATGTGGTTTTCGGAGTTTCACACCCCCGATGTCAAGCACAGCATCCGGGTCAACCGCCAGCTTTACTCCAAGCAGAGCGACTATCAGCGCATCGACATTTTTGAAACACCGGAGTTTGGCCGCGTGCTGACGCTGGACGGCAACGTCATGCTGACCGAGCGCGACGAGTTCATCTACGACGAGATGATCACCCACGTGCCGATGTCGGTACACAAAAACGCCAAGGATATTCTCGTCATCGGTGCGGGCGACGGCGGCGTTGTGCGGGAGCTGACCCGCTATGACCGCGTGGAAAGCATTGACCTTGTGGAGATGGACCCGCAGGTCATCGAGGCCTGCCGCGCCTACCTGCCCGGCAACGCCTGCCGCATGGATGACCGCCGCGTACATATTTATTACGAAAATGCGCTGAAATTCATCCGCAAGTGTGAGGACGAGTACGACCTTATCATCGTGGATTCCTCCGACCCGTTCGGCCCGTCGGAGGGGCTGTTCACCCGCGAATTTTACGGCAGCTGCTTCAACGCCCTGCGCGCGGACGGCATCATGGTCAACCAGCAGGGCAGCCCGTTCTACGCCGAGGACGCCACCGCCATGCAGCGCAGCCACCAGCGCATTGCCAGCACCTTTCCCATCAGCAAGGTGTATCAGGCGCACATCCCGACCTTTGCGGCGGGGTACTGGCTGTTCGGCTTTGCCAGCAAAAAATATCATCCCATCAACGATATGGACGCCGATGCGTGGAACGCGCTGAACATGCGCACCCGCTATTACACCTCCCGGCTGCACGTCGGGGCGTTTTATCTGCCCGCTTTCCTTGAGGAAATGCTGCGGGAAGTGGAGGAACACTGATGCTGCATCGCAATGTTGAAAATTTCATCGGCTGCGACAGCAGCTACCGCACGGCAAGCATTGTTTTATACGGTGCACCGTTTGATTCCACCACAAGCTACCGCCCCGGTGCGCGCTTTGGCCCCGCGGCCATGCGCCACGAAAGCTACGGTCTGGAAACTTACAGCCCCTATCAGGACAAGGACCTGACCGATGGGAATGTGTTTGACAGCGGCGACCTGGAGCTGTGCTTTGGTTCCAGCGAGAGTGCCCTTGTAGACATTGAGTCCCGCGCAGCGGAAATTCTGCGCGACGGAAAGCTGCCGCTGCTGCTGGGCGGCGAGCACCTTGTCACGTTGGGCGCGGTGCGCGCAGCGGTGCGCAAATATTCCGATTTGCATATCGTACATTTTGACGCCCACGCCGATCTGCGGGACGATTACCTCGGCGCGCAGCTGAGCCACGCCTGCGTGCTGCGCCGCTGCCATGATTTGGTCGGCGACGGGCGCATCCACCAGTTCTGTATCCGCAGCGGTGACCGGGAGGAATTTCAGTTCGCCGCGCGGCACACCGATATGCACAAGTTCGACTTTACCGGCCTGACCGAGCTGACCGACTGGCTGTGCCAGACCGATGTGCCTGTCTATCTGACCATTGATTTGGACTGCCTCGACCCGTCGGCCTTCCCCGGCACGGGCACGCCCGAGGCGGGCGGCGTCAGCTTTTTGCAGCTGCTTGGGGCCATCCGCACCGTAACGAAAGCGAACATCATTGGCGCGGACGTAAACGAGCTGGCACCCATGCTCGACCAGAGCGGCGTTTCCACGGCCACGGCCTGCAAGGTGCTGCGGGAATTGCTGCTGGCACTGGAAAAGTAAGCAGCCATCCCTGTAGGAAGCGGCGTCCTCGACGCCCCGCGGAGGGGTCAAGACCCCTCCCTACATTCTCAACCTTATCGGGGGAGAGGATGTAGGGGCGGATTCCATATCTGACCGGGAAAGCTGCCGCTGCCACAAACGGGCACGGGCGAACAATGTTCGCCCCTACAAAACATCCATACACATCATACAATAAAAAAATACAAAGGAGTTCCATCATGAGCAAAGTTCTTGTTATCGGCTGCGGCGGCGTGGCAAGCGTCGCCATCTCCAAGTGCTGCCAGGTCAGCGACGTCTTTACCGAGCTGTGCATCGCCAGCCGCACCAAATCCAAGTGCGACGCGCTGGCCGCCAAGCTGGCCCCCACCACCCGGACCAAAATCACCACCGCGCAGGTCGATGCCGACGACGTCCAGCAGCTGTGCGACCTCATCAACAGCTACAAGCCTGACCTCGTCATGAATATCGCCCTGCCGTATCAGGATCTGACCATCATGGACGCCTGCCTGGCCTGCGGCGTAAACTATATGGACACTGCCAACTACGAGCCGGAAAACACCGACGACCCCGCGTGGCGTGCCATCTACGAGAAGCGCTGCAAGGAGGCCGGCTTCTCCGCTTACTTTGACTACAGCTGGCAGTGGGCGTACAAGAAAAAGTTTGAGGACGCCGGCCTGACCGCGCTGCTGGGCTGCGGCTTTGACCCGGGCGTGACCCAGGCCTACTGCGCCTACGCCGCCAAGCATGAGTTCGACTCCATCGACACCATCGACATCCTCGACTGCAACGGCGGCGATCACGGCTATGCGTTCGCCACCAACTTCAACCCCGAGATCAACCTGCGCGAGGTCTCCGCCCCCGGCAGCTATATGGAGAACGGCAAGTGGGTCGAGATTCCGCCCATGAGCATCAAGCGCGAGTACAACTTTGACCAGGTCGGTCAGAAGGATATGTACCTGCTGCATCATGAGGAAATTGAGTCTCTTGGCAAGAACCTGCCCGATGTCAAACGCATCCGCTTCTTCATGACCTTCGGACAGAGCTATCTTGACCACATGCGCTGCCTGGAGGATGTGGGCATGCTCTCCACCACGCCCATCAATTACAACGGTCAGGAGATCGTGCCCATCCAGTTCCTGAAAGCGCTGCTGCCCGACCCCGCCAGCCTCGGTCCCCGCACCAAGGGCAAGACGAACATCGGCTGCATCTTCACCGGAAAAAAGGACGGCAAGGACAAGACCTACTACATTTATAATGTGTGCGACCATCAGGAGTGCTACCGCGAGGTCGGCAGTCAGGCCATCAGCTACACCACCGGTGTGCCCGCGATGTGCGGTGCGCTGATGATGCTGACCGGCGAGTGGACCAAGCCCGGCGTCTACACGGTGGAGGAGTTCAACCCCGACCCGTTCCTCGACGCGCTGGACAAGTACGGCCTGCCCCGCAGCGAGAACCATGACCCGGTTCTCGTGGACTGATGGCGCAGCGCGACGCACGGCCGCCGTTTGCGGCCATCGACGGCGCAGTGCCGCCGGAATTTTCCGCCCTGCCCACGCCCTGCTACCTGCTGGATGAAGCTGCCCTGACCCGCAACGCGGAGATTCTGGGCGGGCTGGCCCGCCGTACCGGGTGCAAGGTGCTGCTGGCGCAAAAGGCGTTCAGCAACTACGATTTGTACCCGCTACTGGCACCGCACCTCGCGGGCACCGAGGCCAGCGGCCTGTTTGAAGCACGGCTGGGTGCCGAGGAGATGCCCGGCAAAGAAGTGCACGTTTTCTGCGCGGCCTACCGCGCAGATGAAATGGACGAGCTGCTGCGGTACGCTGACCATATCGTCTTCAACTCACCCGTGCAGCTGGCAAAATTTGGCCCCGCGGCCAAGGCGGCGGGCAAAAGTGTGGGACTGCGCATCAATCCCGAGTGCTCGACCCAGGACGGCCACGCGATTTACGACCCCTGCGCCCCCGGCAGCCGTTTGGGCACGACCCGCGCCCAGTGGGACGCGGCAGCGGCAGAAAATTCTGCCCTGCCCGGGCTGTTGGACGGCCTACACTTTCACACTTTATGTGAGCAGGACGCCGATGCGCTGGCCGTGACGCTGGACGCAGTGGCAGAGAAATTCGGCGATTTTCTGCCAAAAATGAAGTGGCTGAACTTCGGAGGCGGGCATCACATCACCCGCCCCGGCTACGACATGGCCACTTTGGAAAAATGTATCCGCCGCGCCCGGAATGACTGGGGCGTGACGGTTTATCTGGAACCCGGCGAGGCCTGCGCCCTGAACGCAGGGTATCTCTTGACCCGCGTGCTGGACGTGGTGCAAAGCGGCGATACGACGGTTGCCATCTTGGATGCCAGCGCCGCCTGCCATACACCGGACGTGATCGAAATGCCTTACCGTCCGCCGCTGCTGGGGGCAGGGGAACCCGGCGAAAAGCCCTGCACTGTGCGGCTGGCCGGGCCGACCTGCCTTGCGGGGGATGTCATCGGTGATTACAGCTTTGACGCTGTGCCTGCCGTGGGAGATCTGCTGGTGTTCGGCGATATGGCCATTTACACCACCTGCAAGAACAACACCTTCAACGGTATGCCCCTGCCCGGTATTTACGCCCGCAAGCCCGACGGCACTACTCGGAAAATCGTGACGTTCGGATATAAAGATTTCAAATGTCGGCTGGGAAAATAAGCTGCGATAAATGCAAAGCGCCCACCGGCAGGCCGTTGCTGCGCCGTATTATCTCGCATTTTCGCATATCTTAACACAAAAGAAGCTGCTCACTCCGTAGGGAATGAGCAGCTTCTCACTTTTAAGCCTGCTACCAGGGCTTTTCTTTCATTATGGGTCGTCCGGCACCGGCATTGGCTGACAGGCAGGGGTTATGCAGCGGTCACTTTTTTGCTTCGCTTGGATGGGGGACAGGGGGCATTTTCGTGAACAGCGCTTTCAGCGCCAGCGGCGTGGCGACGCTGGAAACCACGATCAAAAGGATGACCGCCGTAAAATAAACAGGCTCGACAACGCCGACCTCAAGGCCCTTCTGGGCCACGATCAAGGCGACCTCGCCGCGGGTCATCATGCCGACACCGACTTTAAGAGAGTCTCCCCAGTTGAAACGGCAGGCTCTGGCCGCCAGTCCGCAGCCGATGATTTTTGCCAGCAGGGCAACGAGAACGAAGCAAACACTGAACAGCAGAATCTCCGGCGTCAGTCCGCTGATGTCGGTCTTTAAACCGATGCTGACAAAGAAAATCGGCGCAAAAATCACATAGTTGCTGATGTCGACCCGGCGCTCCACATAAGCGGCGTCGTGCAGCGTACAGAGAACGATACCGGCAATGTAAGCGCCGGTAATATCCGCAATGCCAAAGTATTTCTCGGCAATATAGGCCATTGCAAAGCAGAATGCAAGGCTGGCAATCGTTATGCGCTGCGTATGGGGATTGCGGGAATCCAGCCACTTCATGGCGCAGTGGAACGCATAGCCGATACCAACGGCAACCAGAAAGAACAGCGCGGTCTGGACCAGCACGCCGCCGATACCGGTGCCCTCACCGGAGCTGGCACCCAGCACACAGGTCAGCACGATAATGCCGATGACATCATCAATGACGGCAGCGCTGACAATGGTAGTGCCAAGGAAGCTCTTTAAGTGGCCCAACTCCTGCAGCGTTGCCACCGTGATGGACACGCTGGTTGCGGTCATAATCGTGCCGATAAACAATGCGCGGAAGAATTCCGGGCTGCCGATTGCCGAAAAGCTGTAGAATGCGCTGTAGAGCAGCGTACCGCCCATCAACGGTACAAGCACACCGATGCAGGCAATCAGCGTGGCAATAGGCCCGGCCCGCATCAGTTCTTTCAGGTTGGTGCCAAGTCCTGTGGAAAACATCAGCAGCACAACGCCGATTTCAGCAAAAACGGAGATCGTGTCGTTGATCTGCACCAGATTGAGCAGACAAGGCCCAACCAGCAGACCGGCGAGAATTTCACCGACCACCTGCGGGGCCTTGCACTTGCGGGCAGCCAGGCCAAAAAACTTGGCGCTCAGAATAATAATTGCCAAATCACGGAAGATGGAATACATACATGTCATCTCTCTCAATTTACTGTAATCCATCCTTGTTATAGCACTTCTGCCAGATTTTTTCAATAGCTGAAACCGCCTTTTGGAGTTATCGTCGGATATTGTATAAATGTGGTAAACTGTAAGCCAAAGACAAGGCAAAGCACTTGCAATAATGTCCGTAGTATGATAAAATTCCAATTTAGAAAAGTTATAATATGGTTTACTTCATGGCTTACTGCGTCCGACAGGGTTCGGCGGCAAGCGGTATACAACCTATATAATAAGGAAGAGAAGCGCATGTTCCATTTTTCAAACAGGCATCACCACACAGGAAAAACGTCAATGAGCAGGGCAAAAGTGTATGGTCTGCTTATGGCTTTGGCTATGCTTTTTATGGCAGGTCTGTGCGCCTGTTCCGCACAGCCGCACTCTGCGGCAGAGACTGCGCCGCAGACGATTGTGGTCGGCATTGATGTGTTTGACCCTTACAGCTATCTGGACAGGAACGGGCAGTTTGCCGGCATCGACGTGGAACTGGCGACGGAAGCGTTTTCACGACTTGGCTATACGCCGGAATTCCGGACGATTTCATGGCCGGACAAAGACAACCTTCTCAGCGACGGAACGATCGATTGTATCTGGTCATGCTTCAGCATGAACGGGCGGGAAACCAAGTACCAATGGGCCGGTCCGTATATGTACAGCCGTCAGGTCGTGGCTGTTCGTGCAGACAGCGATATCCAGTCGCTGTCCGATCTGGCCGGTAAGCGCATCGGCGTACAGGCAACCACAAAGGCGGAGTCGCTGTTTCTCGGCGAAATTCCCTCTTTGCTGCCCGAGGTCAAGCAAGTCAACAGCTTTGAGACGACAGAGGATATGTTTGCGGCACTGCGCAAAGGCTATGTAGATGCCGTCGCGGGCCATGAAGCACTGGTAGCCAAGCGGACAAATCTGGATGAAAGCAGTTACCGTGTGCTGGCAGAGAGTCCTTACAGTTCCGAACTTGGCGTTGCCTTCGCAAAGGACACCCATGAGGATTTGGCTGTGCAGCTGACTCAAACTCTGGAAGATATGAAGCAGGACGGAACGATTGGCCGCGTTGCAGAAAAATTCGGACTTGATGCAGAAAAAACTGTGTGGGGGGAACAGGAAAAATGAATGAGAAAAAGCAGTCCGGCAAAAAAAGACTGTTTTTGCTTGTGTTAGTTGCGTTCGGCATTGTACTTTGGATCACATTCACGAATCTGAACCGAATTGCACTGCGTCATACATTGGATGAAACGATTGGTTTTGTAAAGATCCGCTTAGAGCAGTACGAGACTGATGCGGCCAACGACCGCGTGAAAAGCCTTGTCCGCCTGCTGGATAAAACGGTAAGCCTTGGCAACGAAATGACGCTGAAGGAAGGTTTCGGCACGCAGGACCTGGACTCTTTTGCAGAGGAACAGCGTCTGACCGGTGCGCTTGTATTAGATGAAAACCTGAATGTTGTCATGCAGACCACAAAGGGCGGCAACGCCATGCCGCTGTGGGAGAAGCTGATCGACAGCCCCTATGTACACAATATCGTTGATTATCCAAAAAAGACATACTCGACCCGTCTGGAAGAAAATGGGATACTCTATGATTTTGCCGCGGTGGCACGCGCGGATGCACCAGGTATCCTGATTACCTATATACAGAAGGACAATGAGGATATTGGAGATTTGACGGTGGATTCCCTGTTGAAAGATTTTCCGTTGGAGCTTGGCGGCATCGCTACGATCACGGAGAACGGCAGGGTCATCAGCAGCAACAGCAGCAAACAGGTAAACAAGGCAATAGAGGACTGCCAGGAATTATATAACGGAACCTTCGGTGCTGCGGAGGATGGCATTGCGCGCCTGAACAGCAATCAGGGCGTCTGGTACGGCAGCCGGGAAAATACCGAGAACTATACGCTCTTTGTGTTTTTCCCGGCATCTCAGGTGTTCATGACGCGCAACATTGTCTGTGCATCCTATCTGGCCATAGCCGTAATGGTCTTTTTAATGGCACTGCTGTGGCAGACCAAAATGGAAAAAGACGCGCTGCGGCAGCACCAGAAACGTACCGGAATTATCACAGCGCTTGGCACGGCGTATACGTCCATTTCACTGGTGGACTTGAAGAAAAACACCGTTGAAATCGTCAAGAACGCGTCCGATACGGTCAAGAAGCAGAAGCACTTTGCACTGAAACGATCCGTACAGCAGGAGCAAATCGAGAAAATTATCGCGGAGCCATCCCGCGAGGAGTATCTCGCCTTTACGGACATGACGACAGTGGCCGAACGTCTGAAGGGTCACACCTCTTTGGCTCTTACGTCTCAGACTGTCGACAGGAAATGGATCCTTACGCTGATCACACCGCAGCGAAAAGACGCAGACGGCAACGTAACAGCCGTATTGGTTGCCACCCGCGACGCTACCGAGGAAAAGCGACGGGAGCAAAAGCAGGAGGATGCCCTGCGCGATGCACTGGCGGCGGCGGAACACGCCAATAAGGCCAAGACGGTATTCCTGAACAGTATGTCGCACGATATTCGCACCCCGATGAATGCCATTATCGGGTTTACAGCCCTTGCCACGGCGCATATTGATAACATTGACCTTGTCAAAGAGTATCTGAAGAAAATCAGCGTATCGGGCCAGCATCTGCTCAGTCTGATCAACGATATTCTGGATATGAGCCGTATCGAAAGCGGCACGGTCAAACTGGACAACACAGAAGTCCACCTGCCCGATGTACTGCACGACCTGCGCACGATCATTCAAGGCAATATCAGCGCCAAACAGCTTGACCTTTACATCGACACGCAGGATGTGCACCACGAGGATATTGTCACCGATAAGCTGCGCCTGAATCAGGTCCTGCTCAACATCGTAGGCAACGCTGTCAAGTTTACACCGGCGGGCGGTACCATCAATATCCGCGTTGAAGAAAAGCCGTCTGCCCGCAGTGGGTATGCGACCTTTGTTTTCAGCGTGAAAGATAACGGTATCGGTATGTCGAAGGACTTCCAGGCGCACGTTTTTGACTCTTTTTCACGGGAACAGACTGCGACAAGAAGCGGCATTCAGGGTACGGGCCTTGGCATGGCCATCTCGAAAAACATCGTAGATATGATGGGCGGAACCATCGCCGTCAAGAGCGAGCAGGGAAAGGGCAGCGAGTTTACGGTCACCCTGGACTGCAAGGTTTGTACGGAATCGGTGAAATATCCGCCGATTCCTGGCCTGAAAGGCACCCGTGCACTGGTTGTGGATGATGATGCACAGACCTGCATGAGCGTAAGCAAAATGCTGCGGGAAATTGAGATGGAAGCCGACTGGACGACCTCCGGCAAGGAAGCCATCCTGCGCGCGAGGGAGGCGCACAATCAAGGTGCGGAGTTCAAGGTTTACATTATTGACTGGCTGATGCCGGATATGAACGGCATTGAGACGGTGCGCAGGATCCGTAAAGTAATCGAACCCGGCACGCCGATCATCATATTGACCGCCTACGATTGGGCCGACATTGAGGACGAGGCCCGGCAGGCCGGTGTCACGGCGTTTGTTTCCAAACCGCTGTTTATGTCGGAACTGCGCGATGCACTGACACACAAAGTGGTGTCGGGCAGGCAGCCCCTTCTGCCCAAGCACGGCGACTATACGGGCAAAAAGGTGCTGTTGGTCGAGGATAACGAACTGAACCGAGAGATTGCAACGGCCATTCTGGAAGAAGCCGGACTGAAAGTGGACGCCGTTGAGGACGGCACGGATGCCGTGGCCAGAATGAACGAGGCTGCGGAGGATGAGTATGATCTGATCCTGATGGATATTCAGATGCCCAAAATGGACGGTTACACCGCCACCCGGGAGATCCGTACATTGAGCAGCAATAAAAAGGCAAACATTCCCATTGTGGCCATGACAGCCAACGCTTTTGAGGAAGACCGCCAAAAAGCATTCAAAGCAGGGATGAATGCACATATTGCAAAACCGATTGATGTGAACATCCTGATGGGAACACTGGATAAAGTTTTCAAACAGAATTCGTGATCGCGTTTCAATAGCGTACAAAGGATCTGTACGGCAAAGTAAAAAGCATATACAGCTGCGTTTATGGCGAACGGCCTCTCGGCGGTTCGCAACGCGATGCTGTATATGCTTTTTTCATTGGTTTCTTAGGGCAATACCGCAAAGAGCGCCGTGTAAGCCGGGATGCAAAGCGGATCGTATCAGATGGCCATTGCGGATATGCGCAATCTGTCAGCCGCCCAGCTCCACCATGCGGCGGATGCAGCGCCCGGCTCCCTGCATGACGTCCTGCGGCAGGGTGATTTCCTCGCCGCCGCTGCCCTGCAGGCAATGGTAAATGTCCATCAGGGTGGTCAGTTTCATGTTCATGCAGGTAAGCTGCACGGCCAGCGGATAGAACCGCTTTTCCGGGCAAGCATAGGAGAGGTGCTCCGCGATGCTGTTTTCCGTGCCGATAATGAACTCTTTGGCATCGGACTTTTCTGCATAAGCCATAATGCCGGTGGTAGAGCCAACATAATCAGCCTGCTCCACGACCTCGGGGCGGCATTCGGGATGAACCAGAAGGAGCGCCTCCGGGTGGGCAGCGCGGGCTTTGGCTACATCTGCTGCCGAACATACGATATGGCGCGGGCAGCCGCCGTGGTAAAAGGCAAACTGCTTTTCCGGCAGCTGCTTTGCTACATAGCCGCCCAAATTGGGATCTGGGATGAACAGAATCTTACCGTTTTCCAGCGCACTGCAAATTTTCAGCGCGCTGGAGGACGTCACACAGACATCGCAGGCCGTTTTCAGCTCCGAAGTTGTATTGATGTACGCCACCACGGCGTAGCCGGGGTACTGCTTTTTCAATTCCTGCAAGGTCGGCAGATCAAGCTGCTCGGCCATAGGGCAGCCCGCCATGGGGTTGGCCAGCCAGACGGTTTTCTCCGGGCTTAAAATTTTGCAGGTCTCGGCCATGAAGCGCACACCGCACATGATGACCCCGTCCGCGTTGGTTTTGGCCGCCTGCACGCTCAACCCGTAGGAATCGCCGGTGTAATCGGCGACTTCCAGCACAGGCCGGCTCTGGTAGGCATGGGCCAGGATGCAGATATTCTTTTCCCGTTTCAGGCGCAGGATCTCCTGCTGCAGTTCATGGACAGTCATAATTATGCCTCGTTTTCTTTCTTCAATGCTCCCACGGTTGCAGCGGAGCCAGAAAGCCGTGCTCTTTCAGTTCTTTTTCGATCAGGCTCAGCCTGTCCGGGGTGGCTGCCTCCACCAGATGATAGTGGTAGCCGTCGGTGGCGGTGGACAGCACCGTGGAGGAACTGTCCTCAAACGATTGCAGAAATTCCCGCACATCCTGCCGGGAACGGATGTCCATTTCGGCGGTGATACGGCCATAGACCCGGTGGCTGATGCTGATATTCTTGACCCGGCCGCCACAGTCCACAATCAGGTTCAGCTCCTGCCCGGTTCGGTCAGGTGTGTGGCGCACCTTGAACTCCCGTGTGCAGCCGGCGGGCTGATCAGGCTGCTCCAGCACATAGCCGCGTGCAGTGGAAATGATCCCGGGGTGTGATGCCCGTATGACCGCCAGATCCTGCACAATGACCTGACGGCTGACGCCGTAATGGGTAGCCAGCGTGCGGGCGGCAATAGGCGCTCGGGCATGGGCAAGCTGCTGCAAAATGGCGGCGCGGCGCTCTGCGGTGGTCATATCAGGCCTCCTCCGCGGTCAGGGGGCGCAGATGCTTCATGGAAAGATCCAGAATGGGGGCCGAATGGGTCAGTGCGCCGCTGGACACATAGTCAATGCCAATGTCCCGCAGACGGGCAATGTTTTCCCGCGTGACATTGCCGGAGCACTCGGTCTTGGCGCGGCCTGCAATCAAAGTCACAGCCTTGCGCATATCCTCGTCGCTCATGTTATCCAGCATGATGATGTCCGCACCGGCTTCCACGGCCTCTTTGACCTGTTCCAGCGTTTCAACCTCCACCTCGATCTTGCGGACGAAAGACGCATACTGCCGGGCCATCTTGACGGCCTTCGCCACGCCGCCGGCAGCGCCGATGTGGTTATCCTTCAGCAGAACGCCGTCGGACAGGCCGGTGCGGTGGTTGCTGCCGCCGCCAACGCGGACAGCGTACTTTTCAAAAATGCGGTTGTTGGGGCTGGTCTTACGGGTGTCCAGCAGGGTGATGCCGGTGCCTTCCAGCAGGGCAGACAGCTGATGGGTATAGGTGGCAATGCCGCTCATTCGCTGCAGGTAGTTCAGCGCAACGCGCTCACCGGAAAGCAGGGCGCGTATATCGCCCGTAACAACGGCCAGCTTCTGGCCGGGCTGTACGGTATCGCCGTCCCGGCAGAAGAATTCCACCTTGGCGCCGGGGTCCAGCAGCGTAAAGACGCGGGCATAGACCGCCAGACCGGCAACAATGCCGTCCTCCTTGGCAATCAGATCCACGGTGCCGGGACAAGCGTGGGGCATGACGGCGTTTGTGGAAACGTCCTCCTCCGGAATATCCTCCCGCAGCGCTTGCAGCAGCAGCGGGTCTATATGCAGCAGCTGGGTGATCTCATTCATGGTTTTTACTCCTCTCAATAGCGGTCAGGACCTCCTGCCGATACGCGGCAAACAGCGGTTCCTGTTCACGGTATGGGGCCAAATCGGGCTTATCGCCTGTAAAGACAGGCGGTTCTCCATATAGTATATCATCTGCCGCGCGCTGTGCAAAGACCAAAGATTCCAGCAGGGAATTGCTGGCCAGCCGATTGCGTCCATGCACACCGTTGCAGCAGGTCTCGCCGCAGGCATACAGCCGGGGCAGTGCTGTGCGGCTGCTCAGGTCCGCCGTGATGCCGCCCATAAAATAATGCTGGGCCGGTACAACGGGGATCGGTTCATGGATGGGGTCGTACCCCTCCTCCTCGCAGCGCTCCAGAATGTTGGGGAAATGCTCACGGATAGCCGCCTCACCGATGGGGCGCATATCCTCCCACACATGGTCGGTGCCGTCCTTTTCCATCTGTGCGCGGATCGCTGCGCTCACCACATCGCGGGGCTGCAATTCGTTGGTAAAGCGGTTCCCGTTTTTATCCAGCAGCAGCGCGCCCTCCCCGCGAACCGATTCCGAAATCAGAAAGCGACGGCCTTTTCGGTGGCTGTACAAAGTCGTGGGGTGGATCTGGATATAGTCCAGGTGCTCACAGGCAACGCCGTGGCGCAGGGCCATGGCGATGGCATCCCCCGTGATGTGGGGGAAGTTGGTGGAGTTTTTATACAACCCACCGATGCCGCCGCAGGCCAGCACCACCGCCCCTGCCCCGATGGCTCGCGGTTCGCCGTCCGGGCCGGCAGCAATGACACCGCCGCAGGCCGAGGCATCGGCGAAGAAATCCAGCAGAGTCGTATGCTCGCGCAGTTCGATGTTCTCGCAGCGCAGGACCTCGTTCAGCAGGGTCTGGGTGATCTCGTGGCCGGTAATATCCTCATGGAACAGAATGCGCGGGCGGGAGTGCGCTCCCTCCCGGGTAAAGCGCAGAGCCCCGTGGTCATCCCGCGCAAAGCGGACGCCGCGGCGCACCAGATCCCGGATGATCGAGTTGGAGGAACGAATCATCAGGTCTACTGTGGCAGGGTTGTTCTCGTAATGTCCTGCCCGCATCGTATCATCAAAAAATGGGCGGTAGTCTGCCTCGCCATGCTGCATACAAATGCCGCCCTGCGCAAGGAAGGAGTCGCTCTCGTCCGCTTTCTGCTTTGTAAGCAGAAGAATGCGGTACCGCGCAGGCAGATTCAGGGCGCAGTAAAGGCCCGCAGCGCCGGTGCCAACGATGACTACGTCAAAATAGTCATCCATATTAGCCATTTTCATGTGGTTTCCTCGGTTTCTTCTGTAATTCCAACTTTGACAGTATAGCACCGTTCATTACACGTGTCAAGACACGTGTAATGATATATAGTGACACCCCGCCATGCGCAATAAACTTCGGCATAAAAAACAACAGGAACACTGCTGTACACTGCAATGTTCCTGTTGTTTTTATTAGGGCAATACCGCATAATTCTAAGTGCCGATACGGCGAGCGAGGTGCGGCAGCTGCTAAGCCAAAAGCGCAGATAATACTGGATGTCTTATCGAGCATTTTGGCAACGCAGATGCCGTGCCGCAGCCGCCGGAGCGGTGCTTAAGCCGTAAGGCGGGAATTATGCGGTGTTGCCTTAGGTTGGCCGCTGCAAAGCGTTACAAATCGTTCCGCAGCTTTACGGCACTCCGTTCGGCGATGCACTGCTTTAAGGCGTTGATCATCTTGGCTTCGTCCAGCGGTTTGGCCAGGTGAATATCCATGCCCGCCAGACGGCTGTCCATAATATCCTCGGAAAAAGCATTGGCGGACATGGCAATGATGGGGATGATTTCCGCGTCGGGGCGGTTCATGGCGCGGATGGTTCTGGCGGCGTCCCAGCCGTTCATACGCGGCATCATAATATCCATATAGATCACGCCGAAACAGCCGGGTGCGGACTTTTCAAACAGCTCTACAGCCTCCTGTCCGTCGGCAGCGCGGGTCACCTCCATACCGCTGTTTTCCAGCATACAGCAGGCAATTTCCATATTCAGCTCGTTATCCTCTACGACCAGCGCACGGAGCCCCTTGAAGGAAATATCACCCATTACCTGCGCCGCAGGTTTGAGATCATCCTGCTTGCCGATTTTGAACGGCAGCTTGACCGTGACCGTAGTTCCCGCGCCGGGCCTGCTCTGCAAGGTGATGCTGCCGCCCATTCTGTCAACCAGTTGTTTTACGATGGCCAGGCCCAGACCGGTTCCCTGATAGGTAGAACGGCTCGTCACCTTTTCCTGCGTGAACATATCAAAAGCGTGTGCGGCAAATTCTTCACTCATGCCGATGCCCTGATCCCGGCAGACAAAGGTGACAAGTGCGTGCTCCTCGTCCAGCTGTTCTTCGCCGCCCCAAACGGTGATCATGCTGCCTGCCGGACTGAACTTGATGGCATTGTCCGTAATGTTGGAGAGGATTCTGCTGAGGTACACCGGGTTTCCGATTACGAACGGATGCCGGATCGTGTCCTTACCCCATGCAACCTGATACCGAATGTCTTTTTCTGCCGCCTTTTTATGATACGTCTGGTTCAGGTCGCGCAGCACGGCAATCAGGTCAAAGGTCAATGCCAGCTTCCGTCGCACATGCGGTATTCTGTGGAGATATATTCTCCGTTTTTCAGTCTTTCCGCAAGGGTGGGCACATCCGTGAAACGGCGGACCAGGTCGCGGTATTCGGGCACCACAGTGGCATCGCAGAGCTGATACAGCTTCTCCGAGGCACAGCCGTTGTTTCCGGTCAGGCGGTGCGTCGTAAGAAAACTGTCCCGGAAAATGTGTTGCCGCGGTAAGTTGACGGGCGACCAATGGTCGCCTCTACACACGCAATAAGGCAAAAATGCAATTTTTTGACGGTCTGATATACTATATAAGGTCTACTGCAACACACCGCAAAAGGCAGTCCGCCCCCCCTATAGTTCGCTAAAGTTACATTTAGCGAACTTGTGCATTTCTCTTTTACGGGAGGCTTTTGCTTCCCGATGCCCCCTGCTCCCGTCATCTCGTTCTCCCTGCCGATGACTTTTATTTCCGCTTTACATGGGCAGCGCAACGGTAAATACGGTTCCTGCCCCTTCTGCCGGCTCATCCTGTACTGTACCGCCGTGCAGTGCTGCAATTTCCCGCACCAACGCCAAACCCAGTCCTGCGCCGCCCATTTCGCGGCTTCTGGATTTGTCCACACGGAAAAACGGTTCAAAGATGCTGGTTCTGTATTCATCGGGAATACCGCAGCCGGTATCTGCAACGCGCAGCATTGCTTTGCCGTTTGACCGGCTGATCGTAATCTGCACAGAACCGCCCGGCTGATTGTACTTGATTGCATTTTCCACAAGGTTGAACAGCATACGGTAAATCAGGGCATCGCTTCCGATAATATGAATATCCTCACATTCCTGATGCAAGGTGATCTGCTTTTTCTGGGCCAGCGGCGTCAGATCCGTCACAATTTCATCTGCCAGCGGCGCAAGCTCAATGCAGTCATCCCGCGGAACGGCCTGCAAATTGCTCATTTCCAGCAGGGTCCGTACAAGCGCCGATAAACGGGCTATCTGCTCTGTCTGAAAGTGTACCAGCTCTGCAGTTTCCGCGTCCGTATTCATGTGATCTTCGGCGAAGATTTCCAATTTTGCCTGCATGATGGCCAGCGGTGTTTTCAGCTCATGGGCTGCATTCCCGGCAAACTGTCGCTGTAGGTCAAAGGAATGGGCCAGGCGATTCAGCATTTGATTGACAGATTGACTTAGCTGCCGAAATTCCGCAACGGTATTTTCTTCCAGCCGTACATCAACCAGATTATCCTGATCGACCTTCTCGGCCTGCTGTGCCAGCTCTTTCAGTGGTTCCAGCGCTTTGCCGCTGATAAAATAAGCAATCGCTGCGCTGAACAGCGTCACCACTGCCGTAATGCACCACCCTTTGCGGCCAAAAATCGTCTTTGTATCGTAAACCTCTTGCGAGAATTGCACCAGAAAGTCTGACATCTGATCTTCGGGGATCTCTATGGTCAGATCCTCCCCGCCGTCCTGTTGATATTGTAAAACGTACCCGTTCAGATTGTCCATACCGGAGGCGCCGGAGCGATACAGCAACAAGTTCAGGCAGATGCAGGCACCCGCAATCAGTAATGCCGTCATAAGTGTGATGCGCCATTGCAAAGATAATCGCTTCATTGCTCGCTCTCCCCCACTTCATAGCCTTCTCCGATGCGGTTTCGGATAGGATCATACCCCAGTGCCGTGCGCAGCTTTTTGCGCAGCGCCGAGATATGCACCCGAATCGAATTGCTGAACGCATCTACGCGTCCGTCCCAGACATGTTCCATCAATTCCTCCTGACTGACAGGGCGTCCCTGATGCAGAAGCAGATATTCCAGAACACTGCTTTCCTTGCGGGTCAGTGGAACAGGTTGACCGTCCACCATAGCCACCCGGCTCTTGGTATCAAAGCTCAGTCTGCCGCATCGCAGGCAAACATTGCGCTGAATAAACTGCCGCCGTGTCAGACTGCGGACGCGGGCTTCCAGTTCGGCCAAATGGAACGGCTTGGCCAGATAATCATTGGCACCGGCGTCCAGGCCTTCCACCTTGTCCGCAATTTCACTGCGGGCCGACAGAATCAGAACCGGCGTTTCCAAATCGGTCTTTCGCAGTGTGCGCAGAACTGTCATTCCATCCACTCGGGGCAGGTTCAGATCCAGCAAAACAAGGTCATACCGCTCTGCCGCCAGCATTTCCAGCGCGGTTTCCCCATCACCGCAGTCATCTGTTTCATACCCTGCACGGTGCAGCTTTCTGGCAACGCTTTCCCGCAGGGACGGCTCATCCTCAACCAGCAGCAAACGCATAATAAACACTCCTTATATAAACTGTGTTTCTGTTTACTACCATTATAACAGCTTTTGCTAAAATCTGCGTTAATTTTTTCTTAGCAGAAAATTTATACCCGTTGTGCTATACTGATCTCATCAAGACAAAAAGGAGGATCGAAATGTTGAGCAAAAAGGCAATCGTTCAGGTGCTTTTTCTGCTGGCTGCCGTTATGATGATCGGTTACGGGGCATGGCGCGGTGAGGCGGGCACTGTCTTTACGAAAGCAATTCGATTATGTATGGAGTGTGTTGGCATTGGATAAGAATCGTTCGCATTTTCTGGCCCGTTTCCGGGGACTGATCCAGGCAGGTGCAACACTGCTGACAAACATCCATCTGCCCAATTTTCTCAAAGGAACACTTTATCAGGGCAAGGGGAAATATCTCTGCGTTCCGGGCCTGAACTGTTACTCCTGCCCCGGCGCTGCGGGGGCCTGCCCTATCGGGGCCTTTCAGGCTGTGGTCGGGTCGTCAAAGTTTCGGTTTTCCTATTATGTTACCGGCATTTTGATTCTGCTGGGCGTGCTGCTGGGGCGCTTTATCTGCGGTTTTCTCTGCCCGTTCGGCTGGCTGCAGGAGCTTTTGCATAAGATTCCCTCTCCCAAGCTGTCAACCAGACGCCTGAAACCGCTGCGCTATATCAAATATGCGGTACTGCTGATCATGGTCGTACTGCTTCCGGCTGTTATTGTCAACACATCCGGCATGGGGGATCCGTTCTTCTGCAAGTACCTGTGTCCGCAGGGCGTACTGGAGGGCGCAATTCCGCTTTCTCTTACAAACGCGGGCATACGAGCGGCTTTGGGAAAGCTGTTCAGCTGGAAATTCTGCATTCTGCTGGCAGTTGTGGTAGGCAGCGTGGTTTTTTACCGCCCGTTCTGCAAATGGCTGTGCCCCTTGGGAGCGGTCTATGCACTTATGAATCATGTATCCCTGTTTCAGATGCGCGTTGACCGCGATACATGTGTTTCCTGCGGTGCCTGCGCAAGAGCGTGCCCGATGGATGTGGATATTACCAAAACACCAAACCACGCGGAGTGTATCCGCTGCGGTAAGTGTATAAAGTCTTGTCCGACCAAAGCGATCTGCTATCAGTACGGTTTCGGCGACAAGTCAAAAACAGAAATCAAGGAGAATTGACAATGAAACGTTTTTTTGCATGGATCACAGCCCTTCTGATGCTGCTCTCCCTCGCTGCTTGCAGCAGCACACAGACAAGCACTGCGGCAGCTTCCCAGCAAGCATCTACTTCTGAGACGGGCAAGTCTGAAAATGAGCTTCTCGCAGAGGAAAACGATATTCTGGCGGCAAATAACGCCCTGTGGGAAAAGGTTTTTGCCTCCATGGACAAGAATGTTACCGACACCACACTAAGCAGCAATTACGGTGATATTCTTATGAGTGCGTTGGATCATGCGAAGGACCAGTTCACCGATGAAGAATATGCTGCTTTAAAGGCCGATGCGGACAAAATCCGTGAGATCGAAACACAGATCGCAGCACTGCCGCAGGATGAAGCTGCCAGCCAGTCTATGACGCAGACGGCCAGCACATTCCCTCAGTTTGAAGGAAAGGATTTGGACGGCAACAGCGTAAGCAGCAGTCTTTTTGCCGATAATGCGTTCACCGTTGTAAATTTCTGGTTCAGCGGCTGCAAGCCCTGTGTGGACGAGATGGACGACCTTAACGCATTGAATCAGCGCATTCAAGAGCAGGGCGGCGAGGTGATCGGTATCAACACAGAAACTCTTGATGGCAACGCGGACAACATTGCCGCTGCCAAACAGATTCTGGAACAGGCCGGGGCTGCATTCCGCAACATCTATTTTGACTCTGCCAGTGATGCCGGTAAGTTTGCCCTCGGCATTATGGCCTTCCCCACTACCTGCGTTGTGGATCGTCAGGGCAACATCGTTGGGGAACCGATTATGGGCGGTATTGATAAAGAGGATAACGCTGCCACACTGCAAAAGCTGATCGATGAGGCTCTTGCGCAGTCGCAGCAGTAAATAAGAAAATAGCTTAAGGCAACACCGCACAATTCCCGCCTTACGGCTTAAGCGCCGCTGCGGCGGATCTCCGCGCCAAGAGCCGCCGCAAGCGGCGGTTGCGCTCCGAAGCGCCTCGCTGCGGCTCGGTGTGCGGCACGGCATCTGCGTTGCCAAAATGCTCGATAATACACAAAGTATTATCTGCGCTTTTGGCTTAGCAGCTGCCGCACCTCGCTCGCCGTATCGGCACTTAGAATTATGCGGTATTGCCCTTAAAAAACTCGCAGCAGTCATGGATACGAAAGTACCCTTTGACTGCTGCGAGTTTGTATTTTGCTGCGCCGCCGTGTGGCGGGCTATATCCCCTGCTCCAGGGCTTACTGCCCGGTTTGCTTTCCTTCTATAGCATATATTTTGTCTTTTCGATTGTATATCAGCATTTTATACTTGACAAAGTCAAGTGTATGGACTATACTCTTTTACGAAAGGAGATGCTGCATCCACCATGTATCAAAAGACCCTTTCCTACTACATCACCATGCTGTACCGCAGCTTTGCGGATTTCACAGGCGACAAGCTGCAGGAAGTCGGACTAAATTTCGGGCTTTTGTTTTTTATTGTATATATCGGAAAAAAGCCGAACTGTACACCTTCGGAATTGACAAAAGCATTGTCCCTTGACTGGGGGCACAGTCAACGGTGTATCAATCGTCTTACTGACGATGGCTTTATTACCAAGGAAAAATCAGGGCGTCACTATCTGCTCAACCTGACAGAACGCGGGCAGGAGGCTTTTGAAGCCGCCCACCGGATATTCTTTGACTGGGACGACAGATTTATGACGAATCTGACTGCAAAAGAAAAGGAACAGCTGCTTGCCTTATTGGAAAAAGCAACAGAAAGGATACCGCACCATGTACGAAACGATTAACAGCCCTATCAATTACGGCGGTTTGGAATTGAAAAACCGTATCATTTTTGCCCCTACCACCTTTGGCCTTGCGGAGGACGAATACTTTGAAAAGATCCGCAAGATCGCCGCAGGCGGCTGCGCCATGGTTATCATCGGTGACGTCCCCGTCGGCAAAAGCCAATTTGAGAAATCTCTTTTTGATAAAAAAGGCTTCGCCCATTATCAGAAGCTGGTCGAAATCGTCCACAGCTATGACTGCCGCATCTGTGCCCAGCTGCACCAGTCCGACTCCAATATGCTGGCCATGCTGAAATACGTGCCCGGCGTTCTGACGAAGAAGATTTCCATGGAGGAGCTGCGTCCCCTGCTGAATGCCGAGGTTGCCCCTTACATCAGCAAGCTGTCCACCCGCAAGATCCATAAGATCATCAACGGCTTCGGCGAGGCCGCCGTGCTGGCCGTCAAAGCCGGGTTCGATATGGTGCAGGTCCACGGTGACCGCATGTGCGGCAGCTTCAGCTCCACCGTCTTTAACCACCGCACGGATGAATACGGCGGCAGCGCCGAGAACCGTGCCCGCTTTGCGGTGGAGGCCGTCAAGGCCATTCGCAGCCGTCTGCCGGAGATTCCCATCGACTACAAGCTGGCCGTCCGGCAGGAAGATCCCCACTACGGCAATGCCGGTGTGGTGGAGTCCGAGCTGGGTATTTTTGTACCGCTGCTGACCGATGCCGGTGTGACCAGCTTCCATGTAACGCTGGCGAACCATTCCAGTCTGGAGGACACCATTCCCCCGGCCAACCACCCGTACTTCAAAGAGCAGGGCTGCTTCCTGAAATTCTGCGACGAGGTGCGCCAATACACGGACAAGCCCATCACGGGTGTCGGTGGGCTGAATCAGCCTGATTTTGTAGAGCAGCAGCTTGCAAGCGGACGCATCACCTGTGCTGCCATGAGCCGCCAGCTGTTGGCTGACCCGGAATGGCCGAACAAAGTGGCCTCCGGGCAGATCAAGGAGATTCACCGCTGTGTTCGCTGCAACAAAAAATGCCTTGGCGGCTTGCAGCAGCATCAGGGCACCCATTGCATTTATGAAAAGGTATGACCTGTGAAATACGCTATTGTATTCAGCAGCCAGACCGGCAATACTAAACAGCTTGCCGAGGCTGTTTCCTCCGTTCTCCCTCAGGCAGATTTGTGTTTCTTCGGTTCCCCGTCACAGGAGGCTCTGCAGGCCGAGCGTCTTTTCATCGGCTTTTGGACGGACAAGGGGCGCTGCAATCAGGAAATCACCGATTTTCTGAAAACGCTCAAGGGCAAAGAGGTGTTCCTGTTTGGCACAGCCGGGTTCGGCGGCAGTCAGGAATATTTTGACAAAATTCTTTCTTCCGTTCAAAAGTGCCTCGGTGCTTCCAATACTGTCATCGGCACCTACATGTGCCAGGGGAAAATGCCTCAATCGGTGCGGGAGCGCTATGTAAAGATGAAAAACAGCCCTCTGCCGATCCCAAACGTTGACAAAATGATTGAAAACTTTGATACTGCTGTTTCCCACCCCGACGAAACGGATTTGCAGAAATTGAAATATGCCGTGGCGCATTGCATAAAGCGCTGATACAAAGTAGGTTCTAAAAACACACTTCCGTCTGGCTGCCTGCGCACCGGCGCTGGCCTACTGCGCCGTTATGACGATCCACTTTTTAAAGCAGCGGCAGACCTAACCCTGCTGAGCCGCCATGACCGCTTTTGCCGCAGTCATAGCGAGACCCTTTATTTGCTTATCAATTGCGCACGGGTGCACGCGGGCAGACCTTTTATGGTCTGCCCTTTTTATTTGCACGCTTCCTCTGTTCTCGACAGGTCGGCTGCTTATATGCTATACTGGTACCATCATACAAAGGAGGCGCATCCGCCCTGCTGGGTGCCTCCGGCATTGTATTTATGCTCATCATGCTGTCCAACCTGGCCGGCAGCCGGAACGGCGGTATTCCGATCACTTTGATCCTTGTCGGTGCGCTCTACCTGAGCCAGCAGGTATATGATATTTTGTTCGTGCAGGACAATGTAGCCAACTTTATGCACATCGTCGGCGGCGCCTGCGGCACTGTGTTTGGTTTTGCCGTGCGCAGAAAATAATACGCGGAGGTTTCCTTCATGAAGATCCTTGTCACCGGTTTTGACCCGTTCGGCGGAGAGACCGTCAACCCGGCCTATGAGGCTGTCAAACTGCTGCCCGACACCATTGCCGGGGCACAGATCATCAAGCTGCAGGTTCCCACCCGGTTTGCTCTTTCCTGCACCGTTCTGGAAGCCGCCGTAAACGAGCACCGGCCCGATGCGGTCATCTGTGTCGGGCAGGCAGGCGGGCGATCCGCCATCACGCCGGAAAGAGTTGCCATCAACCTTGCGGACGCAAGCATCCCTGACAATGCAGGCGACCAGCCTGTGGACGAGCCGATCCGGAAGGACGGTGCGCCCGCCTACTTCACCTCTCTGCCCGTAAAAGCCATGGTGCAAAAAATGAGAGCCGCCGGTATTCCGGCAGCCCTCTCCTACACCGCTGGCTCCTTTGTGTGCAACTCCCTGATGTATACGTTGCTCTATCTCATCGACAGGCAGTATCCCGCTATGCGGGGCGGTTTTATCCATGTGCCGTATGCGATGGAGCAGGCCGTCAGCAAGCCGCTGGGAACACCCAGCATGGAGCTGCATCAAATCGCGCGCGGCCTTGCGCTTGCGGTAGAAGCAGTCGTCGAAAACGAGCGTGACCTTACCGTAAACCGGTAATACAGGCCCAATTTCTCGAAATAGTGCTTGCATTTGCGCACAAAGGCGTGCCGCACTTCATTGGGTGCTGCACGCCTTTTGACTTTTCTGTTGCTTGTTTTCCGAATGGGGGAGATTTGAAAATGCTTACCGCACGAATTGAAAAAATACGCCAAAACTATGTAAACGCCAAACCGCAGATCTCCTGCGAACGCGCCGCACTGTGGACAGAATCCCACAAAAGGAGCGCGGGAAAGCCCGCCGCATCCGCAGCGCCGACAAAAGCACAGCTTTCCGGGTGGGAGCAGCTGGCCGCGCAGGAATACGGGATAAAGGTCACTTCCTATAAGTAGTCCCTGTCCTCCACTGCGGCGGCCTTACGGCTCCTGCAGCATGATCCGCACGATCTCTTTATCAGTTTCGCGCATACCCTCACGGCCCAGCAGTCCCACATTACGGATGGTATTTTCAACGCCCTTTGTGACGATGCCATCCCCACTGCGGAACTGCTGGCCGTTTTTGTACATGTGATACCCCAAGATGCCCGCCTCCACGCTGGAGGCGATCTTCGCCGCACAGCTGGCCTTGGCACCATCGCAGATAATACCCGAAACGATGGCCAGTGCATTGACAAGGGTGTGGGAGACCGCTTTCAGGTCTGCGCCCTGCAGATAGGCAATGCCGCAGCCCGCAGCACAGCCCGCGCTGACGGCCCCGCAGTAGGCGGACAGCCGCCCTATACCGGCCTTCTCGTGGATTGCAATCAGGTTGGAGAGGGCCAGTGCGCGGCAGAGAGTCTCATCGGATGCCCCCAGCTCTCTGGCATACTCGATGACCGGCACCGAGACCGTGATGCCCTGATTGCCGCTGCCCGAGTTGATGACAACTGGCAGCTCACAGCCGCTCATACGGGCATCAGAGCCTGCTGCTGCCTTGGCAATAGCGCGGTTGCGCACATCCTCGCCGTAAAATTTCAGCATTGTAGAGCCGATGTTCGCACCGTAATCCCCTCGCAGTCCCTCCTCCGAGATGCGGGTGTTGTACCGGATCTGGGTTTCCAGCAAAGGTCGGATGTCGTTGATCTCGCAGGTATCGGCAAATGCAAAGATATCCGCAATGTTCAGCAGTGCCCGGTCTGTCAGACCGCTCTCGGCAGGGGCGGCGTCACCGCAGAGCTGCTTTGTCTCCTGCGCGGTATGATCCAGCAGCACTTCGCTGTTTCTTTGGATCAGGACAATATTCGTGTGGTACTGGCAGATGCGCACCACGGCAGAATCGTTCCCCTGCCGCAGCGTCACTATGATGTCGAAGATAAAGCCGTTGTCGATTGCCTTCACCGTGACCGGCACCTGCTTCAGGAAGACGCGCATCGCAGCCTTCTGGTCCGTTGTTACAGCTGCGATGACCTCCAGTGCCTTGTCCGCCTGCCCGCCGACGATGCCTGCCGCTGCGGCGGTCTCAATGCCCTTCATGCCATCGGTGTTGGGCACGATGACGCTCTTAACATTCTTGATAATGTTGCTGCTCACGCCGATTTCGACTTTGTCCGGCATGCCGCCAAGCACATCCCGCGCCTTGGCGGCGGCGTAGGCGATGGCAATCGGTTCGGTGCAGCCCATGGCAGGGATCAACTCCTCCTTGAGGATCTGCACATACGCCTGATAGGTCCTGCTCTGCTTATCCATACAAGTGACTCCTTTGGTTGCTCTGCAAAGTGTCCGCAGCGGGGTATTATACCGCGTCTGCTGGTTTGTATAGTACAAGTATAGACATTTTCCCCGCCTTTTGCAACAGCATTTTGCGGCGTTCCAATCCGGAGCACTTTATGCACTGGTTGGACATAAACACTGCCGCTGTCTGCATCCCATAACGCAAAATGTGCCTGCTTGCGCGGGCACATTTTGCGTTATTCTGCTTTTTCCTGTCTGGCCGCATTTAGCAACTGCTTTTGAAATTCCCGGGCCGCCGTATTCAGCGGACGGTGCCGGTCATAAACCAGACTTACTGAGCGCTGCGGAATCTCCTCCCGCAGGGTCAGCTGCACAATGCTGCGGCGCTGCAGGCTGCTGCGGGCCATCGGCTCCGGCACAAAGGCAAGGCCAAGCTCACTCTTTACCAGCGTCATCATCTGGTCTGTGGTGGCCGCCTCAATATCCGGCTTCAGGTCTGCGCTGTGCTCAAGAAAAAACTGCCGGTAAAACAGGCGGCTCATGCTCTCGTTCCCCAGCATGATCAACGGATAGGCGTCAATCTCCTGCAGCGAGAGCGTCCGGCTTGCCAGCGCCGTGAAGGTTTTCCCGCCGACCAGGATTTCGTTGAACGGCATCAAATCAACTTTTTTCAGCTCCCCCTCTGCGCCGGTGGGGGTCGTTACAACAGCGAAATCGACCTCGCCGTTTTTCACAGCCTGAATCGCCTGCGGCGTTGAATGGTTGGAGATTCGCAGCCGGATACCGGGGTACTGCGCATGGAAGTCCCGCAGCCGTTCCGACAGGTAGATGTTCAGCGCCGTCTCGGTTGCGCTGATACTGATTGCACCATGCTCAAAGGTCGCGCTGGCGCTCAGCTCCTCCTCGGCATCCTGTATCTGCACAGCAGCCGAGGAAATGCGGGTATAGAGCATCTCCCCCTCCGGCGTCAGCGTCACACCCCGGTTGGAGCGGATAAACAGCACACAGTGCAGCTGATCCTCCAGCTTGTTCATCGTATGTGTGATGTTGGGCTGGTTGCTGCCCAGCACCCGGGCCGCCTTGGTAAAATTGCGGTATTTTGCGACAAAGTAAAAAATCTTGTAGTATTCCCAATCGACATACATAGGCGCAGCCTCATTCATACCAAAATTAATAGTCATAATGCGGTAAATACTTTTTACACATTCTATGTCACAAAGTATAATAGCACCGCAACCCAAAAGCAAGCAAAAATTTCCCTCTATAGAAACAAATTGTAAGGAAGGCGAAACCAAAATGCTGACCGCAGTACCTGCGGAAGGGTACCTGGCTCTAAGGCAACACCGCATAATTCTGTGTGCCGCCCCTATATTTTTTCAAGGCTGCGTCTCCCCTCTCCCCTGCCCGCATTTGCGGGTGGGGGATTTTTGTTTACCGTCTTCACCGCGTCCCTCTCTCAGAGCGCGTGAGTGGACGCCTCTGCAGCGCGTTTTGCTGCAAGCAGCGGCAGACAAAAAAACACCCACAGCGGCGGCTGTGGGCTTTGGGTTCAATCATTATTTGCGGATGCTCCCAGCGCACGGCAAAGCGGATGATTCAGCAGCATACCGGCGATAACGTACCGATAGGAGTGCACCGCACCGTTTCGGATCGTTTGCGGTATCCGCTGCTTTCGTACCAGCTTTTCCAGCGCATCCATCTGCTCTTTCAAAAAGTAAAAAGATATTTGTGGATAGATCTTGTCATCCAACTGCGTAGCAATAAACCGGCTGACAACCTTTGTTTCCGGAAACAGATAGTAGGCCGCCCTGTTCTGCTCGATTTCTGCTTCGCTGACCAGATATTCCCTGCTGTTCATGATCAGGCAGTTGTCAGCACCGACCTTCATGACCTTATCCATCTCGGACTGGAGCAGCCGATTGGCCAGGGTGCCTACGCGGATATCCTCCACAGCAGCCTCATCCACAAGCGTCTCCCGAATCAGGAGCCCTACCCGAAGGTTGACCTTGACTTTTTCTTCTTTCATTCGCATCACCCTTTGGGCAATACCGCATAATTCTAAGTGCCGATACGGCGAGCGAGGTGCGGCAGCTGCTAAGCCAAAAGCGCAGATAATACTGGATGTCTTATCGAGCATTTTGGCAACGCAGATGCCGTGCCGCAGCCGCCGGAGCGGTGCTTAAGCCGTAAGGCGGGAATTGTGCGGTGTTGCCTTTGTTACCGGGACAGTGTCTCCCCCTACCCTGCTTTACTTTGCGGCTTCAATCAAATTCCGGAGGCTTTGCGCCTGCTCGATCAGTTCATTCAGGATCGCAACATCATTATCACGGCGCTCCTGAGACATCTTTCTGACGCCGCGCTTATAGCTGGTTGAACTCATTTTCTTAAAAATCTTATTGGCAACAGGCTGGATCGTCTTTTCCACAAAGGTCGCGCTTTCAGACTCGCTCTTTTGCTCCTTTTTCTCGACGCGCTTTGCCTCCTGATCCCTGGCCACATCCTTTGCGATTTCCTCGGCCTTCTCCGTATCATGCCGACTGACGGCGTCACGGTACTCCCCTACCCTGTTCTGCAGCAGGCGGATTGCGTTTTCACACTCCGCAAACGCGGTCTCCAGGCGCTCGTCCCTCTCATCCGGCTCGTTGGTTTTTCTGGCTCTGTCAATAGCCCGTATAAAATCATAATGTATGCTGTTGCATTCCTGCAGCAGGCGCTCCCGGGCATCGGTGTCACAGTTGCTCACATCAACCGCGTTCAGCAACAGATAGCACTGCGCAATTTTATGCTGCACCTCCGGCTCCAGCGTGATATAGCTTTCACACTCCATGCGGGTCAGGAACTTGTTATCCAAAAGGCGAAGCAACTCTTTGTCCAGCTTTTCCTCAATGCGGAAATCACGGTCGATCTGCTTGGCTGTGGTTGCACTCACTTCCTTAATTGCCTTTTTAGCGTCCTTTTCCGTCATATTGAACGGCTCGTTCTGAAGGCAGATCACAAATTCTGCAACGGCCTTGCGGCGGATCTGTTCATCCGCAAAGCCGCCGCGGACCTGCAGGTTCGCACTGTATAAAAGCACCTTTTTTTCATTTTCCGAAAGACTGGTTGTGATCACATTGCAGTTCTTGATGGTGTTCCAGGTGGCGTCTCCTCTCTTTTCGAGGTACTCCATCGCGCGGTAGCGGCGCTCACCGGAGAGAAGGACATACACTGTTTTTCCATTTTCTTCCTGCGGAAACACCACCAAATTATGCATCAGGCCGTTGCGCTGAATATCCTCCGCCAGTTGCACAATGTCCTCTTGGGTATCTGCCTGCCGGAAGATTTCGTTGTCCGCGTTTACGCGAATATCGTACAGTGCAATATCCCGTGCTTCGTATTCAATGCTTTTATGCCCTGCGGTCAGATCACTGATAATTTTTCCTGCATCGCCATTATTGGAATCAATTTTGCCAAGCTCTGCATCCGTCGGGCGGGAACGTTTTACGATTTCCTTCTTTTTGGCGGGGCTTTTCATTCCCATATCATTTCACCTCCAGACGCTTTTTCAATTCTTCGTAGGCTTTCACATAGGCTTTTGCCACAGGCTGCGTTTTTGCCATATAGCACACAGGCAAAAAGCGGGAAATGGATGTTTTCACCGTCTTGCTTGTGGGAATTGCAACACTGAACAGCGATGTGCCGAGTTCTTCTTTAAAGTGCTCCTGAATCTTCTTGTCTGTCGCTGCGCTTTTATCTACATTCACCAACAACACACCGGCACCCATTAGGTGAGAAGTGGAGCTTTGCTTCATCTTATTGCATTCATAATAAAGGCGAAACGCCGATTCTTCGGAGTTATCCTCACAGCCGGCTGGAATCAGGATATAATCCGCTGCATAGATTGCATTGGAAAGCAACAGGCTGTCCCGCGTAGGCTGTGTGTCAATAAGAATGTAATCGTACTCATCACGCACCTGATTGAGGAAATAGCACAGAAAATTCCCCATACCGGAAACCTTCCTCGGATCTCCGTCCTTCAGGCGCTCTGCATCGCCAATCAGCAGTTCAATGCGCTTATTGATTCTCGGCGTCTGCGCATCGCACGGGATCATATCCACATTTTCATACTGCGTTTCCACAATAAAGTCTCGCGTTTTGCTATGATACAGGAACCCGTCGAAAAGATTATAAAGCGCCTTACCGTAGAATTCATCACTTGTGATGCTCAAGCCGCCGCTGAGTGCTTTGGTGAGATTTCCCTGCGGATCAGTATCCACGCAAAGAACTTTTTTCCCCTCATCGCCCATCAGGTAGGCAAGATTGGAGGCCGTTACGGTTTTACCCGTGCCTCCCTTTTCAATGGCAATTGTAATAATTTTTGCAGACATTGAGCAATTCCTCATTTCTGTAAAGGCTGTTATTTGTGGATGTGTCCGTTAATTCTTGTTGCTGTGAATTGTCATTCTGTAATTCTCTTGTAATCGATTTTCCATGCCTTTTTGCCATTTCCGGTTGTACGATTTTATCATACTTCAGTGGCTGAATATGTTGAAACCTATGCCTCACCACAAAATAGTTGCAGCCATCTTTTGCTGTTTATTGTAATTTCAATTATAACATAGATATAAGTAAAGTCAATTCTCTTTTCCGGGTATCATCCTGCCATAACGACATTTCAAGTCTATCAATTCTTGTTGCTATTCTTTAATATATCTGCATTCGTGTAGGCCATTTCTTTACATACTCGCACCGCGCTTCACAGCACGAAACAGAGTCCAGACCGTCAAAAAATTGTTTTATTGCCTTGTTGCATGTGTAGGGGTGACCATTGGTCGCCCGTCAACTTACCGCAGCAACGCATCTTCTGGGATAGTTTGCTTACAAGGCAAACGGGCACGGGAAAGCAATGCTCGTCCCTACAAGAGTTTTTCGACAGTCTGACAGAGTCAACACATCTTTCAATTCTTGTTGCTGTAGTATAAACCGTTTTCCGAAGGCGTTTAGCCACGAGGTGTTGAGCGCAAAGGTAATAAGCATCATCTTTGTATGCGTTCTTCCTTCTTGGCTGGTCGTTCAATTCTTGTTGCTGTTCTCGGTTTGTATTTATTTGTCACTTATAATCTTTGTTTTTTCTTTACAGCAAAAAGCAGCAGCCTGCATGTTGCAGGCTGCTGCCAAATAATACTTATACATCCTCAAAGACAGACATATCAAACTTAAACACTCCCGCCGGATCCAACGATGTGAGCTTCTGCTTGCCAGCCGCGATAATCAAAGCACTGTTTTCAATCGTATCGTTATAAACAACCGTGCGATAATACTGTGCAGACTTCCTTTCGGTTGCTTTTTCAAACATCTCCGTAAATTTTACACACAGTCCCAGGGCCCATGTTTTCAGCCCGGCATTGTCATGAATGATTCGGTTTAAAGAATCCAGTGTTTCCTCCGCTTGGTCACATCTGTTGGTGTTTGTCAGGATCTTAGCCGTGTATGTGAAAATATCATTACAGATATTTTTCTCGTTGTCTGTCAGCTTATCCTCATACGAAGCATAGTCTGCTTTGTTTCTGATCTCCGTAGTTGCTTTTCTATACTTCATTTTCAAAATATCTGTGCTAAATGGCTCTGTAATATGCTGGGCTGCTTTTTCCGCACTCTGGGTTTTCTTCTTTCTGGAATCCCTTACAATTTCGTCATCGTGCGTATTTCTATCATGATAAGAGCGGACATCCCTCATTTCCGCTTTGGTCTTGTATTTGATGAAAATATACAAGTATTCATATTTGCGAACACCGCGCTTGCGCGCCGGGGCATAGTCAAACCAAAGATCCGTCATCTCATTGATTTCTTTCTTAACGGTCTTTAAAACATTCTTTTCAAACTCTGTAAAAGTCTTGTACTTTTCAGACAGCGGTTTTTCCCGGTCAAACTTTTTCTTGTCGGCAGATGCCGGATCCTTTTTCTTTTTGCTCTTTGTGGACTCTCTCTCTGCCTCTGTAGGTGCAGAAAGCAGACCTTTAAACTCATCAATATTGAATTTTTTATACTTATAACCCGTCAGCTCGTCGCGCTTTGAGGAGAACTTATTCAGGATCTCATCATTTACCGGCTGGAATACAAGGCCGTTCGTATAGCCATAGTCTCTGTTTCCATTGTCATAGGAGAGTATGATTTCATAAACGCGCATAGAGTAAGTGCTTTTCATCATCAGCAGATATTCGATGCTGTAAGAGGTATAGTTGCTGGTAAGCTGCGCAATATCCTTCCAGATGTCCTGGTTAAAGCGCAGGCGAATCTCTTTCTTGTCGAAATCGACCTCAGAACCTTTTTGCAGCCAGGAAATGGAGCGATACACCTTACTGCCGGGTTCTTTCTTGACCCAGAAGGTACGATTTTCCAAATTTTCTATAGTTTCCTTCAGATTCAGCGCATAGGTCGTATCCACCGTGCGCACTCCGGTCAACTTGGCAAAATCATTGAAAGTGATCGAATAATATTTGGATGCATCTTTATCATTTTTCTGGTCGATTTTAGACATGAGCATAAAGAGAACCTTTTGCTCATTTCTGGGCAGAGAGTACTTTGTCCGCTGGATCAGGTCATTACTTTTGGTAATGTAAGAGCCAAAGCCGACAGGGGAGTGCTGCCATTTCGCAATCGCTTGCTTTTTTTCGCGGACCTCATCATCAGAAAGGACCTCTCCAACTAAAGATTCCTCGTTTTCATCAATGGACGAATTCGTTTTGTTCATATCCATTACTTATAGCTGTACAAGGAGGGACTTGAAATAATTACGATATACAGCTATATATTCCTTTCGTTAGATGTTACAATACAAATAGGTACACAAATATCATTATACTGATAATATTACTATACTATTTGTCTACTGTCAACGAAAAATGTTTGGAGCTTTTCTATTTTTTTAATTTTGCTTTTTTCTCTTCTACAATTATTTATCTTATATCTTACTTTTTACTTATTTATTATAATATGTAGAAAGAGAGGTTTCCACATGCCAGCGGAGAGGAAAAAACACTTGGCGAAAGAGATTTACACACCGGATGCAAGAGGTTTAAAAGGCTGTAGAAAGAGATTGCTACAGCCCAATCACCCAAAATAAGCATGTAGAAACCTCTTTTTTGCAGTGGAAGAATCTCTGTTTTCAAAGTTTTTTCTGTATACTGCCTGTTGCGGCTACAAATTGTGCAGGGTGGAAATCTTGCTTTTGCGATATAGGGAGAGCATTGCCGTGCAAACATAGGTGGAGAGTGCGATAGCTGATTTTTCCGGTGTAGAAACCTCTCTTTGCACAAGCAACGGAAAACGCCGGCGCTTGAATTAGGATAGTATGCATAGAGGCAGGGGAGAGAGTGAAACAAAAATTTCCCCTTCCGCGTGTGTAGAAACCTCCTTTTGTTGCTGCGAGTGATCTCTGCGGTAGGAGGTGCTCGATTTTTTCCGGTGTAGAAACCTCCTTTTAGGAATTGATTCCAAAACACTATATATTGTTGTTGTGGATCAACTAACATACTTGTTCTTGCACAAAGAGAGTCTATATAGGCAGAGACAGGAAAGGTAATAGTGGCGAACCAAGAGGTTACTACACATAAACAGCGTAAGATTTTTAAACAGAATAATAGGCGATATACCGATATATAACTGGGCTACGAAAAAGGAATTATCTGCACTAAAAAGAGGTTTCTACATCAAAAGAACGAAAGAAAAGAGGAAAAAACACAGCCATGTACAGAAGGGTACTACCAAAGCAGCGTAGTGATAAAAGGATGTAAAACCACAATATATAGATATAGAAAAGAAAATAGCACTTGAAAAACCAAAAAAGCTGAGAGAGAAGATAGTAGAAAAGGGGAAAATCGTTGCAGATAAAATACAATGAGAAAATAGTGCTGTAATATATACGATATGTATATAGCGTAATGCAAAGATGATCCAGAGAGGTCCATAGTGGTGCAAAGTATGGCATAATGCAAAGTAAACATTTTTTTCGGGAATGAGATGTAGAAACCTCTCTTTTCACTGGACTTCCCGACTTCTTGATGAGAAAGCCTCTTTTTGACGGACTTATCCACTTTTTCGGCAGTAATCCACAGGGATTGCGGGCTTAATGTACTTACATAAGGTGGATAAAAAGGATAGGTGAGTGGCCGTATAAGATACAATTTAATATACCAATAGGATAATATATGAAAAATATACAAATTGGTTCATACAATCTGTTCCAAAAAGGGGAATTATCCGATTGTTAAAGTGTAGAAACCTCTCTTTTAGGTGGGAGGGGAAGCCTTCGCAACACGAAACAAGCTGAATTTGAGAATGGACCTTGCAATAGGTAGAAAGCCGGATTATCGCCCCGTAGGTTATATGGCACATGACGAAGGAAGAAAAAGCATAAAGCAAACACCATCCAATAAGGTAAGGGTTATATCAAGAGGGCAGGGGAGGGGACTGGCAGCAGGATTTGGGAAAGTTGCGATATGCTATAGCAGCGAGAGCAGTCGCCTTGGCAGTCAAGAGATCTCTTAGCGAACACAACAAAAAATCGAAAATAAAGTTACAGCAACAGGAATTGATGGAAAATGAAGCACGATGAATTTTTACAAGTACTCAGAAACCCTTTTCATTTTGCCACTTGCGATGCCGTACTCCGGGGGTGTAAAATAGTAAACATAAGTAAGCCACTGCAGTGGCGCAGACTGTCGAAAAAGGTGTGCTCACCCCTTGGCCCCCTCGCAGAGGAAGGTTTTTCGACAGCCTGAGCCGCTACAGCGGCAGGGCATATAGCGACAGGGGATGTAAGGTATGAAACGAATTTTGATCGTTGATGGGCAGGGCGGCGGCATGGGCGCACAGCTTGCAAAGCTGCTGCTGCCTAAACTGCCTGCGGATTGCGAGCTGCTGGCAGTGGGCACGAATGTGCTGGCAACCAGCGCCATGCTGAAGGCGGGTGCAGTGCGCGGTGCCACCGGGGAAAATGCGGTGGTGTACAACGCCGCCAGAGCCGATGTTATCCTGGGACCCATCGGTATCTTGATGGCCAACGGAATCATGGGAGAGGTTTCTCCCAACATGTCGGTGGCGATTTCCGGCAGTGAGGCAGCCAAGGTTTTGATCCCGGCGTCCGGCTGCGGGATCTTTGTGGCGGGCACGCAGGATTGCCGCCTTGACGAGTATCTGCAAAATGCCGTAGTACTCACGCTGCGTGCGCTGGACGCATGACGCCGCTGGCAACAGCCGCCGCCCCGATCCTGCAGGCCGCACAGTTGGCCGCAGAAAACGGCCCGGCGCTGCTGGCCATTGACGGGCGTTGCGGCAGCGGCAAGTCTACACTGGCGGAATTTCTGGCGGGGCAGCTGGGCTGCCGGGTAGTGCATACCGATGATTTCTATCTACCGCTTGCTGCGCGCTGCGCGAACTGGCAGGAGCAGCCCGGCGCGAATATGGATTTCATTCGGCTGCGAAACGAGGTTCTGCAGCCGCTTTTGCGCGGCGAAACGGCGCTCTATAATGCATACAGCTGTGCGGCGGGAGCCTTCCTGCCGTCTAAGCCGTTTGCTGCCGCGCCGCTGACGATTCTGGAGGGCAGCTACAGCCTGCATCCGGCGCTGCAGACTGACTTTGCGGTGCGTGTGTTTGTTACCTGTCCGCCCGATGTGCAGGCGGCGCGCCTGCGGGCGAGAGAAGGCATACGCTACACAAATTTTGTGCAGCGGTGGATCCCGCTGGAGGAAGGGTATTTTGCTGCCCATGATCCAGCCGCACGCTGCAATTTTGTACTGGACACGGCGGAGATTTTTGTGTAATATAGTAAGCGGACCTATGGCATAACTGCATGGTTCCCGCTATAGTGGGCTTGAAGGATGCAGGAATGCCCTTATGAAAAAGCCAGGAAGGCAGTGCCCAGAAGGGTGCGCGGTTCAAACTTTTTGATAAGGGTGATATGTTGTGAAAAACCAGAATACAAAAAAATTGGCTTATGCAGCGCTGTTTTTGGCGCTGTGCCTTGTGCTGCCCATGCTGACGGGCCAGATTCCGCAAATTGGCAGCATGCTGCTCCCGATGCATATTCCGGTGCTTTTGTGCGGCCTTGTCTGCGGCTGGCAGTACGGTGCAGCAGTGGGCTTTGTTGCGCCGCTGCTGCGCTCGGTCCTGTTCGGGATGCCTCCGATGTATCCGGTGGCTATTGCGATGGCCTTTGAGCTGCTGACCTACGGTCTTGTTATCGGGCTGGTATACCGCCGTATGGCTCAAAAGGGCGCGGCAGGAGTGTATGCAGCGCTGCTTACCGCCATGGCAGCGGGGCGGCTTGTCTGGGGCGTGGCTGAGGTCGTGCTGCTGGGCTTGGGCGGCAAGGCGTTTACCGCCCAGGCATTCTTGGCGGGCGCACTGCTCAATGCCGTGCCGGGTATTATCGTGCAGCTGGTTCTGATCCCCGCTGTGATGGCGGCCCTGCAGAAGGCTGGAGCCGTTAAAGAATACGCCGAATAAGGCCGTTTGCTGAGAGGCTGCGCAGGAAGCGCAGCCTTTTTGCTGTGTGCGGCTGTATTGTAGCTCGCTTTGCACGATACAGCAACAGGAATCGCTCGCCCCATATTTTCGCAAATGAAAACAACAAAAGCTTGCAAGTACAGGCATTTTAGCCTTATCTTGCAAGCTTTTGTTGTTGCAGCGGTGAAAGTGGCCGACAGCCACTGTCTGCTGCTAGAGGAGCTCAGCCATACTGATCTGATCGACCAGCCAGCTTTCCTGTTTTGCCTCGTGGATCACATCGCCCGGCTGGCTGTGCCCGACCAAAAAGGGAGAAGCGGGGTCGTGCATACGCATATTCTGCGCTACAGTCACACGGCTGGCGTTGGCGTAGCAGTATAGGCAGCCGTGACCGCAGGTATTGTAGGCACCGATATCCGCCGTAAGGCAGCAGGCGCACTCCTTGCGGGCTGGCTTTTGCGGGGGCAGCCGCAGGGGACGGTGCAGCGCGGCCTCGAAAGTCCGTTGCGTCATGCAGCCGCTGCAATCGGCACCATAGCGGGCCAGCGCGGTGCCCTCGGCGCAGGGGCGTATCATCATGCCGTATTTTTTGCCGATTTCAACAAAAGCCTTTCCCAGTGTTTCGCGCTCAGCGAGTGGGACGCTTTTCACCTGCGGAAAATTCCGCCGTACCTTCTCATAAAGGTCGATAAAGCTGATCACACAGGTCCTGGTATAGCCGGAAAGTACAGATGCCATCTGCTCGAATTCAGCGATATGTCGCGCAGCTGTGTAGGTGTCGGAAAGAAAAATGGGGTCATACCGCCATGCGATACAATCGGGACCGACAATTTTTGACAGGGTGATAAAGTCCTGCAAGACCTGCACCTTCGGCGGTACATGCGGCTCTATCTCCGGTCCGTAAGGGGTGATCGTGACAAACCAGTACTGCCCATAGGGGCGCAGCAGCTCCATGCGGGGGAGCATCGGTGCGGGATTTTTGGTGCAAAAGCCGATCAGGTCCACCACATCCGGGTTGATGGCATACCGCGTGACGGACTGCGGATCATACGGGTTGCGCACCAGTACAAACCCTGCACGCAGGCGGTTCGCAAACCACGCGCTGTAAAAGGCAGGGATATCGGTGCGGAAACCTGTTTGTAAAATCATAAAATGCCCTCCTGCTGGTGCAGCATGCAGCTTGCCAATTCTATACAAATTATAATACCATGCTACAGAGGATTGCAAGGAGTCTGAGCGCCGCTGCAAAATTCTTCTTTTTAGCTGGTTCGTCTCTTAAGCCTCGATGGTTTTCTACCGGGCGTAGTGGGACAGCGTCTCTCCTATGGTGCGCTTGAACAGGCGGGTAGGGTACATCCGGGATACCTACCTCCTGTGCCGCCTGTGTGATCGTGTAGTGATGATACCGGAGCAGGTTCGCCGCAAACTGGATGCGGGCCAGGGTCACATAGTCGGTCAGGTTGCTGTGCACTTCCCGGTGGAGCCGGTCGGACAGATAAGAGCGGCTTAGGTTGAAGCGGCAGCCAGCGTGGAAAGAGTCAGGTCCTCCTTCAGATGCAGGTTGTTATAGTGGATGATATTGCGGATGACCACCGAATAGCCGGCGGTAGAGTACCACGCCACCCGGTCACAATATTGCTGCAGCATCTCGACCACAAGGGCCTGCTCTTGCTGCTCGGTGGTGATTTCACCGGCGGCGAGCAGATAATCGTTATAAGAGGAAAGATCTGTGTAGTTTACCCAGTGGGTGCGGAAGGTGCTGCAGTTCATCGGTGCCAAATTTGTCTACAATCTGGACAAAAAGATGCTGGCCCAGATGGAGACCGAGCTGAAGGAAAAGCGCGGCTGATTTACTGTAATAAGGCACGGGAGATTTTTCCGGGGGGGGCTCCGGAAAAGCCTCCCGCGCTTTTTGCGGTGCGTTGAGAATGAGTGCCTCCTGCGTGTTGAAAAGCACAGCGGGAACATGGTACAATTATCAAACCAAAGCACAGTACGATGAGGGAAGGAGAATAAGCACATGACGATTTTGATCGATGCAGACGGTTGCCCGGTGGTCGATCTGACCCTGCGGAGCGCAGGGAAAAAAGGTGTGCCGGTTGTGATTCTGTGCGATACATCCCATCGTATCGAGCGGGAAGGGGCACAGACGCTGGTATTTGACAAAGGCGCTGACAGTGTGGATTTTGCACTCGTCAACCGGGTGAAGCCCGGGGACTTGGTTGTGACGCAGGATTACGGTCTGGCAAGTATGTGCCTGGCAAAATGCGCGCGGGTGCTGAACCAGAACGGTTTGGAATATACGGCGGATAATATAGATGCGCTGATGCTGCAGCGGCATGAAAACAAAAAGCTCCTTCGCGCCGGCAAGCATCCAAAGGGGACTGCAAAACGCACAAAAGAGCAGGATATCCGGTTTTGCGATGCGCTGGAACGGATTTTGAGCGGCACATCCGGCGATCGGCAGACGGAATGTGAAAATGTGTCATTTGCAAGGCGATAAAATGTACAATGTGCATTTTTTACAGGTGAATGGTAATTACAGAGCGTAGCTATGTGAAAAAAGCACAAAGAAGAAATGTGCTTTTTGGGTGGATTTGTGCAGAAATGTACACTTTTCAGGGCGGCAAAACAGCACATTTTTGCCGATATTGCCGCTTGCTACATGAAATGTGCGATTTGCTATAAAATCATACGATATATCAGCATAATTTACCTTTCGGAATGTGACATTTGGCACATGCTATGCGTAAAGAAGCTGCACACCGCCATAAAGAACCTATGGGGGTGAACATAGTTTAGCTGCAGAGAAATGGGATACGGTACGCGATTCCGGCACGGTAACGCTGCTTTGAGTTGGTTACAAAAGTTTATGCGGAATGCTCCGCACAGCAATACTGGTTGGAAGCGCAATACAACAGATTCCTGGGCTTCAAAATACAACAATTTCCGGGAGACAAAAATGAACCCCGGAAAATGTTGTACTCTGCGTATTGAAAACACCGGTGAATTGGGTGCTTGTTCGATGCCTACTGGTCCGCAATAGCAAAATAAGGATACAAATCAAAGCGTACAAAAGAAAGAAAAGCGCAAGCAGCATATCCTTGCCCTGCAGAGAGAATAGATTCCGGTATTCTTCCGCAGAAAGCAAGATAACAGGACTAATTTTCCGGATTTTTCCTTGTGATTTAGTGGCGCGATAAACTATAATAAGCATAAGGCAAGCAAATGCGATGCCGGTAACAGATACTGTGCAGGCAAGTGAAGGGAAAAAACGCAATGAAGATGCTTTTCAAGCAACGGATGTTCTCCTGGTTCGACAGCTATGATATTTACGATGAATATGGGAATACCCTGTTTGTGGTCAAGGGTCAGCTTTCCTGGGGGCATTGCCTGAGAATCTTTGATGCGGCGGGCTGCCCGGTTGGCTGCGTCAAAGAAAAGATATTTACATGGATGCCCCAATTTGAGTTCTACACAGGTGAGGATGATTATGTGGGGTGCCTGAGCCGAGAGCTGACGCTTTTCCGGCCCAGCTACCATATCGACTGCAATGGCTGGCACATTGAGGGCAGCTTTTGGGAATGGGACTATGACATCCTTGCCCCCAGCAGGCATACCGTGGCGCATATCGCCAAGGAGCTTTGGAATTGGACCGATACATACACCATTGAGGTTGCCGACCCAAGAGATGCCCTCTGCGCGCTGATGGTCGTGCTTGCGATCGATGCAGAGAAATGCTCGCGGAATAACCATACCTGACAGGCTGCACACAAAAAATACTCCCTTATTCTGCTGCGCGCGCAGCAGGATAAGGGAGTTTTCTGGTTCGCGAAGCAGCACGCCGGTGTATAAAGACCGAACAGAAAAAGCAGCAGCCCACTGCGGGCTGCTGCTTTGCGGTAAAAGGCGGACGGTCAGCCAGCTGTTTTTTGCTTCGCCAAAGGTGGCGGCGTCGCGGCCAGCCACCATCTGGCTGTAGACATACGGCTCGGTGCGGTGGATCTCACTGATGTCCTCAATGTATGCCGGGCAGGTCTTTTTGTAGATCTCAAACGCGCGGTCACCGTGGCCGACTACAGTCTCGGCACAGCTGACCCATGGGTTGTTGTGACAGAAGATGCCTGCGTTCTCCTTGTATCCCGGGGGATAGCTGGAAATTTCGCCTAGTTCGAGATGGTATTTCGTATAGGCGGGCTGCAGCAGCACAATGCCGTACTTCGTGTCCAGCTTGTCTTTCACACTCTGCAAAGCGGTCACGGCCTCACCGGTGTCCACACCAATACCCGCCATGACGCACATACCCTGCGGCTCGATGAAGATCTTGCCTTCCTCGCATTCCTCATCGCCGATCACATGGCCAAAGGCATCGTAAAAGTGGTATACCCTCGTTGATGCTGTCCACATTGCTGGTCGGCTCATCGAGCAGGATCCATTCACTTCCCCGCAGGAAGGCCCTCGCCAAGCCGATGCGCTGCTTTTGACGCCTTGCTGCCCGAGGCGCGCGAGTACCTGACCCGCGCCGGTGCCGGCTTCGGCACGCCGATTGAGCGGCTGGCGCAGATGAACCAGCCGGCCATCGATTTTTACCGTGATAAGGGTGTGGATTTGTACACCCAGCCGTTGGAGATCGCCCTCTGCGCCCAGCATAGCAACGGCGGCATTGGCATCGACTGCTGGTGGCAGACCGACGTGAAAGGCCTGTTTGCTGTGGGTGAAGCCGCTGCCAGCCACGGCGTCTACCGCCCGGGCGGCACGGCGTTGAACGCCGGGCAGGTGGGCAGCACCCGCGCGGCACAGTACATTGCCGCCCGCTGCCGGGGCGATGCGTCTGCCGCGCCGATACTGGCAACGTGCGCGCTCTGTGGCAGCACGCCGCCGAGGAAATGAGCCGCTGCGGCGCCGCCATACGCGACCCCGCGCAGATACGCGCCTACGGAAAACAGGTGGAAGCGCAGCTTGCCGACTTTGCCCAAACGGTTAAGGCGGGCAGCCGCACCGAGCTTGCCATGCTCTACCGCCTGCGAGATATGCTGCTAAGTCAGCGAGCCTACCTGACTGCCATGACTGACTACACCGCCCACGGCGGCAAAAGCCGCGGCAGCGCCCTGCACACCGACCTGACGGGCGGGGTCAAGCCGTTTGGATAGCTCCCCGATACGTTCACTTTTGCCTTGGATGAGACGGAGAACCCGCTCGTTCAGGAACTGTGGTATGAGGACGGCGTTTGCCGCACCGCTTGGCGCGCCCCGCGCCCCATCCCCGGGAATGACGACTTTTTTGAAAACGTCTGGCGCAGCTACCGCGAGACAGGGAACATTGACTGAATAGATGGTTCTGCCTGGCCTGATAAACACAACACTAGTATATCATGAAAACGAATATCCCGGGCCTCATTACATGCGATGCAGAAGCGCTAAATCATGGGGCGTATCCCTGTTATCGACCTGCTTGCATACATCTGCATCCTGATACCGGCAAAACGATACGGCATCGTTTTGATAGTAGGGAATCAGTCTGATTTGCTCATCAACGATTCGTTCTTTCATATCTGTACACCGGCCAATGCTAGAAACTTTTTGTCGGACTGGATACCCTGCGTCAGGAATACGCCGTCCCGGAACAGTGCGTAGGTCGTGACGGGTGCGGATACATTCTGCGCGGCTTCTTTGTCGGTGATGTGGATGGCCCGGAACGGGATGTTATGCTGCTGCGCGGCCTGCTGCACCTTCGGCACCCAGTAATAGGTAAAGGGACACTGATCGGTGTAGTAGAGGACGAAGCCTTCTCCATCAGCTTTAGGGTGCTTAGCGCAGTTCTTGAATTTCGGCAGTGCTGTATCGGCGTTGAGCGGGAGGCACATGAGGGTGATTCCACAGTCCGAGACATCTGCGACTTCAAATCCCTTGTGGGACAAAAACTTGGGGTCGGCGAGAAATTCCCGCTTGCGTCCCTCGGCGCACAAAATGCAGATGCCCTTTTTGCCCTGCGCTCTTGCATCGCTGAGGCATTTTTCCAGCAGGTCATTTGAGCAGCCGTGCCCTTTCATGGAACCGGAGACCCACAGGCAGTTGATATACAGCCAGCCGTCCGCTGTAATGGGCACCCATGCGTTTTCTGCCGGGATGTACTCGATAAAGCACTTGCCACGCTCAACACTGCGGTAGAAAACAAGCCCCTCGGCAAAGCGCTGCTTGAGCCACTCTTTTTTGGCAAGGCTCTGCTTACCGGACATCGCGCAGCAGATATGCTCCTTGTCGATGTTTTCTTTGGTGATTTGGATGTAGTCCACAGGATGCCTCCTTATAGAAAAGACGCAGTACGGCCCAGCCTGTGGGTCACACTGCGTCTTGAGCTTATATAAATTACTATATGTTAATTGACTCGAAATGTCAATAGAACGCAGAAAAATTGCGTTACAAGGTGCGGCGGCAGGGGTGACATGCTGAAAAAAGTGGAGCACTGTCTAAAACACAAAAGGCGTCCTGTGCAAGGCGCACATGTACAAACTGTGCAGTATCCCCTGCGGTATGCAGCGTAATTCTTATGCAAAACTGCCTTTGAAAACTTTCTGGCGAACTGCTATAATGATTTGGTACAACGAGTAGCACTCATGCGTAAAACCGGTTGCATGGGGGCTGCTCGTTGTTTTGTTTGTCCAAAAATTTAAAGGTAAGGTGAATCTCATGGAAGGCTCTAATCAATTCCTTGGCACGGAGCGCATCGGAAGGCTGATGCAAAAATATGCGATCCCGTGCATTATTTCGCTGCTGGTCGGCGCGTTGTACAATATCGTAGATCAGATTTTCATTGCAAATGCGTCCTATCTTGGCTCCTACGGCAATGCCGCCAACACGGTTGTTTTTCCACTGACGGTGGTCGCGCTGGCCATTGCGGTCATGATCGGTGATGGCTGCTGTGCATTTGTCAGCATCAGCCTTGGGCAGGATGAGGTCCGCAAGGCAAAGCAGAGTGTTGGCAACGCTGTGGTGGTGTGCCTGGTCAGCAGCATTGTGCTAACTGCGGTCTATCTGCTCTTTGCAGACACGATCCTTGCGATGTTCGGCGGTACAGTCAATGCCGAAACCTATCGTCACTCACAGGAATACTTCTTCTACATCACATTGGGCGTGCCGTTTTACATGTTCGGTCAGGCTATGAACCCCATCATCCGTGCGGATGGCAGCCCTAGGTTTGCCATGATCTCTACCCTTGCCGGGGCAGTGCTCAATGTCATTTTGGACCCGATTTTTATTTTTGGACTTCGGTGGGGCATGATGGGAGCAGCCGTTGCCACTGTCATCGGTCAGGTGGCCACGGCAATCCTCGCCGTATGGTATCTGCTGCACATGAGGATCATTAAGCCGGCTGCAGGGGACTTTGCTTTGCGCGGAAAGGTCTGCAAACGGATGCTGATATTGGGCATCACAAGCTTTCTCTCACAGATCAGCCTGGTTGCAGCTATGGCGGCGATCAACAATATGATTCGTAAATACGGTGCGCTGGACGCAGTATTCGGGCAGGAGCAGTATGCGCAGATCCCCATGGCCGTGGTGGGTATTGTGATGAAGTTCTTTCAAATCGTCATCTCCATCGTGGTCGGCATGGCGGCGGGCTGCATTCCCATTGTTGGCTTCAACATGGGCGCAAGGAAGTCTGCCCGCGTGAAAGAGCTGTTCACGAAGCTGCTGGCTGCCGAGGCTGGTGTTGGTGCTGTGGCATTGGTGCTGGTGGAGATTTTCCCGCATCAGCTCATCGCCCTGTTCGGCGCTGCCAATGAAAGCGTGTATTATACCGATTTCGCGGTGCGCTCGTTCCGTATTTACCTCTGCATGATCATTCTGGCCTGTGTAAACAAGGCCTGTTTCATTTTCCTGCAGGCAATGGGCAAAGCGGGGGAATCTACAGCCCTTTCGATGGTGCGCGAGGTGGTGTTCGGCGTTGGGTTTGCGCTGCTGCTGCCGTATTTCTTTGGGCTGGATGGCGTTTTGTATTCGATGCCGCTGTCGGATATTCTGACCTTCCTGATTGCGGCTTATCTTATTGTCAAGACCTATCGCAGCTTGGAGGAAAGCGGTACCTGACAGAGAAGCGGCGGGATCTGCAGACCGCACGAACCGCAAATATTTCATGAAATTTCGCAACAAGCAATTTACTTGGCGTGAGTTTGTGATACTATAAAGAAAATACGGGGCTGCAGGGGATAAGAAATGAACTCGCGGGCAGGTTGGCATAGCGTACCCCGCAGGCAAACGGTGGAATGGAGTTGTGTTGTGATGAAAATTCGTAAGGCAGAAGAAAAGGACATCCCAAGAATTATGGAGCTGCTGGGTCAGGTGCTGCAGATCCATGCAGAGATACGCCCGGATGTGTTTATCCCCGGCACCACAAAATACACCGTCAGCGAACTGAAGGAACTGCTGGAGCAGGAAGATAAGCCCATCTATGTTGCAGCCGGTGAGGATGATGTGTGCATAGGCTATGCTTTCTGCCAGTTGAAGGAGCAGCCGTTTTCTACCAATATGGTACCGTTTAAGGCACTGTTTATTGATGATCTGTGCGTTGACAAGCAGGCACGCGGACAGCATATCGGGGAAAGCCTGTTTGAATATGTGAAGCAGCAGGCAAAAAAGCTTGGCTGCTATGAGGTGACCTTGAATGTCTGGGCGGGTAACACATCGGCTGAAAGCTTCTATGAGAAGATGGGTATGAAAACAAAGGAACGGCAGATGGAGTACATCCTATAAAGATAGAATGATTGGCAAGGGTTGATATTGGGGAGATGACCAGGCAGAAAACAGTACAAGTTGAACGGTAGTTTTGGGCGTGAGGACCCTGCTTTGCGAGCAGATATGTACGCTGAAATTTCCGGTCACAGGCTGATCATCCAGCTGCGCTTTTTGAAGATGACAAGCGAGACGGCCAGGCGGAAAATCTCCTCCGTTGTAAGCAGGGCATACACACCGACAATGCCCCAGTGCAAACCAAATGCGGCCAGCAGGCACAGCGGGATGCCGATGCCCCATGTGCCGATGGTGTCAATGATCATGATTACTCTGGTATTGCCGCCGCTCCTCAAAATACCACCGCTCAAAATCATGTTTTCTACCTTGACGGGTGCATACAGGGCAAACACGACCAGCAATGCTTTGCCCAGCGTCTGTACATCAGCGTCCACGCGGTACAGATTGGTGTATGCGCCTGCAAACAGTACCAGCAGCGAGGCTACGCCTATGGCACCGACCAGCCCGGTCAACATAATGCGTCTGGCATCACCGTAGGCGGCGTCGTAGGTTTTCTTTCCCAGATGCTTGCCGACCATCACACCGGCTGCCGCCGATAACCCGCTCAATGCACCTACGATCAGCGACTGAATCGGGCAGGTGAGGGTGTAAGCGGCAAGGTTGGCTGTGCCGAGATGCCCGTACACTGCAGACTCGACATTCTGCCCCAAGCTCCACAAAAACTCACTGAGCAAAATCGGCAGGATCATGCCGCCGTACGCCCGCAGGGTGATTCTTTCAAAATGCAGCGTCCACAGAGGATGACTGCCATCCCTTCTGAGGCAGACAACAAAGCCCAGTAAAATCAGCAGGAAATTCAGCAGCTGCGAAACGAGCGTGGCAATCGCTGCGCCCTGCACCCCCATGGGGGCAAACCCGAGCTTGCCGAATATCAGCAGGTAGTTCAGCCCGGTGTTGGCAGCCACCGCGCCGAGGCTGGCCCAAAAGGGAATGGCAGCATGCTCCTTACAGCGCAGCCACGCGGACAGGACCGTGCTGAGCGCCATCGGCAGATAGGCGAGTGCTACAGTTTTAAAATACACCGTGCCGGCTTGCTGAATACGCCCATCGGCGGTGTAAAGCTGTAAAATCTGTGCCGGAAAGCCCCCGGCAGCCAGTAAAAACAGCACCGATAGCAAGGCCCCGCAAAGCAGGCTGACATTCAGGCTGCACCATGCCTCGCGCTCGTTGTCTGCGCCGGTGAACTGGGCGATCAGGATCCCGGCAACAGTGCCGACTGAGCCGATCACCACGGAAAAAACCAGCGAAAAATTCCCGTACAATCCCACAGCTGCAATATTGACCTCGCCCAACTGCCCGATCATAATCTGGTCTATTATGGAAAAGGATGCCTGCAGCATACTTTGCAGGGTAACAGGAATGGCGATTCTGCTCAGCGATTTCATAAAATCCGACATGGCATCTTCCTCGTACTTTCTCTGGGTATGAGTGTGACCGGCAGAACGATTTGCGGTTCGCACTCCCTGCCGCTGCGCATCGCCTCAAGACAGGCCAGCGCGGTTTTATGCTGCGAAAATGACAGTGCAATACCTTCTTTTTATTCGCTCTTATTCCATGGTACAACACAAGAGAAAGATTCTCAATGGTTAAACGCATAATCTATAACAAAAATTGAATCTGATTTTTGTACAAGATTTCTAATAGCAGTGTGCTGCGTTATTACAGCCTTGAAAACCGCTGTTATGGAATTTGGTGGATTTGCGCAGAAACAGGCGGGAAAGTTGTGCATTGTGTCAACGGGTAAATTGGTTTGTGCGTGAATTCAAACGGTTTGTGAAAAGGCGCACCTATTTTGTTTCAGATGTGGTATAGTACAGGCAGAAGAACAAAAATGCGGCAACCCTGCAAAAAGCGCGCATTTCAGATTTCTATACAAAGCAGCGGAAAGTGAGTACTGATCTATGAAAGCAACACCCCTTCTCACCGGCTGGACTTGCCGTCACTTGGGCGATACCGCACCCGGCCGGCCCGTGACTCTGCCCCATGACGCCATGCTGGCGGAGCCGCGCACGGCCCTGAGTGCGGGCGGCGTCAACACCGGCTGGTATGAGGGTTATGACTATGAGTATCAGCGAACCCTGACGGTGCCCGAAAACGAGCTGTCGGACACCCACATTCTGGAATTTGAGGGTGTTTATCACAACGCTGAGGTCTGGCTGAACGGCCAAAAGGCGGCGTTCCGCCCCTATGGGTATACCAATTTTTATGTAGACTGTGCGCCATTTTTGCGCGCAGGGGATAACGAACTGCGAGTGATTGCCCGCAACGCCGACCAGCCCAACAGCCGGTGGTATTCCGGCGCGGGACTGTATCGTCCCGTTCAGCTGTGGACGGCAGGGGATAAGCACATATTGCTCAACGGTGTGCGCATCCGTACAGTGTCGCTGGAGCCGGCTGTGGTGGAAATCCGTGTCAGGACCAGTGCGCCCGGCACGGTTCAGCTGATGGTTGAGGGACTCCCCACTGTTCGGAAGGAATCTGATGGGGAAGCAGTTTTTACGCTTACCGTCGACAATGCCCGTCTTTGGACACCGGAAACGCCGAATTTGTACCGATGCCGCGTACAATTTGCAGATGATGAGGCGGTCGAGACCTTCGGCGTGCGCACGGTGAGTTGGGGCGAAAACGGCTTCACGCTCAACGGTGAGCGGGTCATCATTCAGGGGGCCTGCATCCACCACGATAACGGCTTGCTGGGCGCTGTCTGCGACCTTGATGCCGTGGCCCGCAAGGTGCGCCTGCTGAAAGAAACGGGCTACAACGCCATCCGCTCGGCGCATAATCCCTGCTCCAAGGCTTTGCTGGCAGAGTGTGACCGCCAGGGCATGCTCGTCATGGATGAATACATCGACCACTGGTACATCCACAAGACCGAATACGACTATGTACCGTATTTTATGGATTGGTGGCGGCGGGATCTGACCGATATGGTCGAAAAGGACTACAACCACCCCTGCGTGGTGCTCTACTCCACCGGAAACGAGGTCAGCGAGACTGCCCAAAAGCGCGGCATCGCCCTGACGAAGGAGATGACCGACTTCCTGCACGGACTGGACGATTCCCGCCCGGTGACCTGCGGTGTGAATATCTTCTTCAACTTTTTGAGCTCCATCGGCTTCGGCGTGTACAGCGATGAAAAGGCCAAAAAGGAGGCTGAAAAAGCAGAAAAAGCCAAGGCTAAGGGAAAAGCCGTCAAGAAAAAGTCGGTGGGCAGCAAGTTCTTCAACGATCTGGCAGGGCTTTTGGGTGATGAATTCATGAAGCGCGGCGCGACGCTGCATGGCTGTGATGTCAAAACCCGCGATGCCTTTGCGAATATGGATATTGCGGGCTATAACTACGGCATTTATCGCTACAAGCACGACCTGAAAAAGTACCCGCAGCGGCTGATTTTGGGCAGCGAGACCTTCTGTAATGATGCCTATAAGTTCCGCGAGCTGGCGAAGGCTGAGCCGCGTCTGGTCGGTGATTTTGTCTGGGCGAGGTCATGGTCGGCTCGTGGGAGTATGAGGACTATGCCAAAAACTTTGACGGCGGCCTTGGCTGGGTTTCGGCAGGATCGGGCCGCATTGATCTGACCGGTAAGCCGCTGGGCGAAGCCCTATATACCCGCGTGGCGCTCGAAAAGGACAACGGACCGTACATTGCCGTCTGTCCGGTCAACCATACGGGTGACCGGCACAGCCCCAGCGCATGGAAGATGACCAACGCCATGCCAAGCTGGAGTTGGACAGGCTGCGAGGGCCAAAAGGCTTGTTCATCACGGAGGAAGGCGAGCGGCGGAGAAATACTGCATACAGTGGGAAACTCGGGCATTTGGCACTATGCCTAAATGAACCGCTGCAAAGTTGTGAAACCTCCCGATAGAGGCACGGACGAAAAAGGCTGGATACATGAAATATCCAGCTGAATGGTATGATACTCCATAAAAGCGTCTTGCATCTTACGGGGGTTCTTGCTATACTCAGTATAAAACGCAACAATTACTTGCAAACAAGTTGCGCATGTTGCGCAGCCAAAGGAGGATCTGCCATGCAGGGGCGCAAATTACTTCACGGTGGGGACTATAACCCGGAGCAGTGGCTCGACAGGCCGGACATTCTGGAACAGGATATTGAATTGATGAAAAAAGCCCGTGTCAATACCGTGACGCTGGGGGTGTTTTCATGGTCGGTGCTGGAGCCGGAGGAGGGCGTGTTCAGACTGGACTGGCTGGCGGACATCATCCATAACCTTTACGCCAACGGGATCCGCACGATTCTGGCTACACCCAGCGCTGCACGCCCCGCATGGCTGGCACACAAGTACCCGGAGGTGCGCCGTGTGCGGGCTGACCGCGTGCGGGAGCTGTACAACCGGCGTCAGAATTACTGCTATACATCGTCGATTTATCGTGAGAAGGTGCGCGCCATCGACCAAAAGCTGGCGCAGCGATTTGGGGATGATCCGGCAGTCATCCTTTGGCACATCTCCAACGAGATGGGTGGGGACTGCCACTGCGCATTGTGTCAGGCGGAGTTCCGCCGCTGGCTGCAGGCACGGTACGGGACGCTGGAGGCACTGAACAAGGCATGGAACGCCCGCTTCTGGAGCCATGACTACACCGATTGGGAACAAATCGAAAGCCCTGCCCCACAGGGTGAAAACGCCGTACAGGCGCTTGCGCTTGACTGGAAGCGTTTTGTCAGCGACCGACATATCGATTTCTTGAAATTTGAGCGGGATACCGTCAAAGAAATTGCCCCCAATGCCAAATTTACCGTCAATATGATGTATCGGTTTGACGGCATCGACTATTTCAAGATGGCAAAGGAGATTGATGTCGCCAGCTGGGACAACTACCCGACCTGGCACAAGCCCAGTGAGACGGTAGAGGAAACGGTGCTGGACACCGCCATGATGCACGATCTATTCTATTCAATGAAGGACAAGCCTTTCCTGCTGATGGAGTCCAGCCCCAGCTTTACCAACTGGCAGCCTGTTTCCAAGCAGAAAAAGCCCGGCATTGCAGAGCTTGCCGCGCTGCAGACGGTGGCGCACGGCGCAGACAGTGTGCTTTATTTCCAGTGGCGCGCCAGCCGCGGCGCGGAGGAAAAACTTCATGGCGCTGTCATCGGCCACGATGGGCGGGAGGATGCCCGTTCTTTTACAGAGACTGTGCAGGTGGGGCAAAAGCTGGAAGCTTTGGCTGAAATTACAGCGGTAAAACGCGAAAAGCAGGCTGCCATAGTCCATGATTGGCAGAATAAGTGGGCGCTGGAAGGCTCCTGCGGCCCGCGCAATGCCGGCATGGGCTATTGGGACGAGCTGAAGCGGCACTATAATGCCCTTGCACGGGAGGGCATTGCCGTGGAGTTTGTTGACCAGAACGCCGACCTGACAGGCTATGGCTTGGTTGTGGTGCCGATGCTCTACCTGCTGACCGATGCTTTTGCGAAAAAACTTTGCGCATTTGCGCAAAACGGCGGCACAGTCATCGTCACCTACTGGTCGGGCGTGGTCGATGAAAGTGATCTCTGCCGCTTGGGGGACACGCCCTATGGACTGACTGAACTGCTGGGGCTGCGCCGCACCGAGATTGACGGCATGTATGACGGGGAAACCCGCAGCTGCATGCCGGCAGCTGGCTGCACACTGCCTGCGGCACAGGCATCCACCCTGTGTGAGGTGGCAGCCCTTGATGAGAAAGATCCGGCAGAGCCGCTCAGCCTGTATGCCGAGGACTATTTTGCCGGGCACCCGGCTGCGGCGGTCCACCGATACGGTAAGGGCCGCGCTTACTATCTCGCCAGCCGCTTTGACGAGGCTTTTTATCGGGCGTTTTATCACGATGCTGCAAGGGAAATCGGCTTGAGCCCGGCTTGGCCGGAGGCTCTGCCGGAAGGAGTCTTGGCGGCGCGGCGCGGCAGCTTTGTGTTTGTGCAGAACTGCACGGAACAGCCTGCCACGGTGGGGAACACTGTGCTTGACCGCTACCGGACTGCAGTTTGGAAGGACATGGACCGTATTTTTTGACAAAATCGGCCTGTTGAGCGTTCTGCTAAAAAGCAGAACGCTTTTTGTTGCTTTCGGACATTGACAACGAAAGAATATCCCGTTATGCTGATATGAGATTTGTTGCGCAATGCAATGCAAAGGAGAAGGTTCCCCCAATGGCCGCAAAAGAAAACGAAAAAATGACTATCGAGCAGGTGGCGGAGGCGCTGGGTGTTTCTAAAACAACGGTGTCCCGCGCACTTTCCGGAAAAGGGCGCATCAGCGAGAAAACCCGTGCCAAGGTGTTCGCCTATATGGGGCATGCCCGCACAGAGCCTGCGTCTGCGCAAAAAGACCCAAAGGTGCGCACTAACAACATTGCCATGGTTGTGCCGCAGCGCTTTATTACGCTGGATCTGCCGTTTTTGCGCAAATGTATGGGCGGCATCTGTACCATGGCTGATCAGCGCGGCTATGACATGCTGCTGTGCTACGCCTCCAGCACAGAGTATACCCAGCTGCAGCGTCAGCTGGCGAGCCATAAGGTGGACGGTGTTATTCTGACCTACGCCATGACAGACGATCCCTGCGTTGACCTGCTGCGGCAGTATGATGTGCCGTTTGTGCTGATTGGCCGCAGCGAGGACAAGACAATACCGCAGGCGGACAATGATCAGGTTACCGCCGCCTGCGAGATGACCCGTATTCTGCTGCAGATGGGTGCCAAGCGGATCGCACTGCTGGTCGGCAGCACGATTTACGCCGTCAACACCGACCGCACGCGCGGATACCTGCGCGGCTTTGCAGAATCCTGCGTGCCGGTGGACCAGCGCCTTGTTCATTCCGGCATTGAATCAACAGGGCAGACCATTGATGCGCTGGAGGCAGCGCTTGAGCAAAAGGCGGACTGCCTGCTCTGCGGTGACGATGAGATTGCCTATGAGGTCATGCGAGAGTTGCGCAACCGGCATATTCTGGTGCCGCACGATCTGCGCGTTGCCAGCCTGTACGACAGCTCGATGCTGGCCAGTATCACGCCCTCGGTGTCCGCAGTGCAGTACGATGCCGAGCAGCTGGGGCGCACGGCCTGCCGCATGCTGCTTGACCGCCTGCTTGGCAAGGAAATGGTGCAGCGCCAAATTGAGGGGTATCAGGTTATTTTGCGTGAGTCCACCAAATGGAATAGCCGTACCCACGATGGACGATAGCCTGCGCCCCTCTATGGCATACCCACAGATTGTGCAGCAGGGGAGGTATGCTGCCCTGCAAGCTTCCTGAAAATATAACTTGATGTATAGCGTACCCAGCCCCTGGTTTTACGCCAAAACCGGGGGCTTTTTTGGGCAAATGTATGCTTGTTGCGCAAAAGTTGCGCGCGAAGTGGGCGTTGCCCTAGGTTTTTCCGTCAGAATTTCCAGTTTTCGGGCCGCAATACCGTGAATATCACCCATTGACGCAGGCTGAAAAAAAGTGTATTCTTATGCTTGTAAGGAACAAGTTGTTCAAATGTGCGCAACATAAATGCGCAACATTTGGCGACATATAGCTTCCAAAATCGGAAATGAAGGAGAACTCGATCATGAAAAAATGGATTTCCCGTCATAACGCTCTCGCTGCGGTGAGCACCGTGACTGCGGCCGCTATGCTGACCGCCTGCGGTGGTGCTGCATCTTCCTCTGCTGCGTCCTCTGCCGCATCTCAGGCCGATTCTGCCGCATCCTCCGGTGAGGCTTCTTCCGCCGCGGAAAGCTGGGGCGATGTGAAGCTGACCATGTGGGGTGCTGAGGAAGACCAGACCATGCTGCGTGAGATGGCCGATGCTTTCATCGCGGAGAATGCCGACAAGGGCAACATTACGATCGAGATCGGTGTCCAGTCCGAGTCCAGTGCCAAGGATACCGTTCTGGCTGACCCCGAGGCAGCTGCCGATGTTTTCGCCTTTGCGGATGACCAGCTTAATGAGCTGGTGGCAGCCGGTGCCCTGCAGGAGATCCTGCTGAACCCCGAGGATGTCAAGAGCCGCAACCTGACTGGCTCCGTTGAGGCCGCGACCATGGACGGCAAGCTTTACGCCTACCCCATGACCGCCGACAACGGCTACTTCCTCTACTACGACAAGAGCGTCCTGAGTGAGGACGATGTCAAGAGCATGGACACCCTGCTGGCCAAGGCTGATGCCTCCGGCAAGAAGTTTATGATGAGCCTGAACGATGCATGGTACGTTTACAGCTTCTACGCCGGTGCCGGTCTGAAAGCTACCCTCGCCGATGACGGCGTCAACACTGTCTGCAACTGGAACGAGGCCCCCGGTGCCGATGTCACGCAGGCAATTCTGGATATGAGCGCCCAGTCCGCCTTCAAGTCCGGCGCGGATGCAGACATCGTTTCCGGCATCAAGGACGGCAGCTGCTGCGCCGCCATCTCCGGCACATGGAACGCCAATACTGCGCAGGATACTTGGGGCGACAACTACGCCGCCACCAAGCTGCCTACCTACACCCTGAATGGTGAGCAGGTGCAGATGGCTTCCTTCTCCGGCTACAAGCTGGTCGGCGTCAACCCCCACAGCGCCAATGTCGGTGTTGCCATGATGCTGGCTGACTACATCACCAACGAGGACAATCAGGCCAAGCGCTTCAATGACCGTCAGCTCGGCCCCTCCAACATTGCTGTGAACGAATCTGAGGCCGTGCAGAGCGCGCCTGCCATCGCCGCACTGGCTGAGCAGAGCGACTACGCCACCCTGCAGCGCGTAGGTGCCAACTACTGGAGCTCCGCCGAGAGCTTGGGCGAGATCCTGGCTTCCGGCGACACGCAGGGCAAGACCACCCAGCAGCTGGTGGACGATGCCGTGGCCGGTATCACCGCACCCGTAACCCAGTAAAAAATAATCCAGCGGGCACGCAGCGGCTATGCAGCGTGCCCGCTTTTTTTCAAATCCCGCGCATAAGAAGAAAGGAGATGACTTCTGTGGCAGAAATGGTTCTTGCACCATCGCGTGGCGACGGAAAAGAAGCAAATTTCATTCAGAAGTTCAGTCGCGCGTTTGTCCGCGGCGATGCCTTCACCAAGCTGTCCCTGCTTGTCTGGGGTCTGGGCTACATCGGGCATGGACAGCTCATCAAGGCCCTGCTGGTAACGCTGGTGCAGGGGTTGGGACTGTATTTTCTGGGCACCTCCGGCATTCCGGCTCTGAAAAAGTTCAGCACGCTCGGCACTGTCCAGATGGAGATGCAGTTTAACCCGGTGACTCTTAAAAACGAGGTCAACAATTACGATAACTCGTTTGCTATTTTGCTGCTCAGCGTCATTGCGCTGGTGATCATTGCCTCGCTGGTCGTGGCGACCATGATGGTCGTGCAGTCGAATTACCTGCTGCAGCAGCAAAAGGCTGCCGGTAAAAAGCCCAACAGCTTCCGTCAGGACATCAACTGCTACCTTAATGAGAAATTTTATGTCACGCTGCTGACCCTGCCGGTGCTGGGCGTGGTGGTGTTTACCATTGTACCGCTCTTCATTTTGATCGCCGTTGCCTTTACGAACTACGACCAGCAGCACATGCCGCCTGCCGCACTGTTTACATGGGTAGGGCTGGCAAACTTTGCTTCGCTGTTTGGCGGCCAGTCGCTGTCGATGACCTTCAGCTATGCATTCGGCAAGGTGCTGAGCTGGACACTGGTCTGGGCGTTCTTTGCGACCTTCACGAACTTCTTCGGCGGCGTGTTTCTGGCAATGTTCATCAACAACAAAAAGACGAAGTGCCCCCGGCTCTGGCGTACCCTGTTTATGATTACCATTGCCGTGCCGCAGTTCGTCACGCTGCTGCTGGTGCGCAATTTCTTCTCGGATGCCGGTATCTTCAATACCATGATGAATAATGCGGGCGTCACGGATCTCCTCAAAACCATTGGGCTTTTGGGGCAGGGCATGGACCATATCCCGTTTCTGACGGATCAGCATTGGGCCAAGTTCATGATCATTATGATCAACATCTGGGTCGGTATACCATACCAGATGCTGATTGCTACCGGTGTACTGATGAACATCCCCAGCGATATTCTGGAAGCCTCTACCATCGACGGCGCCAGCCCGCTGCAGTGCTTTATTTATATCAAGCTGCCCTACCTGCTCAGTGTGCAGGGGCCCGCGCTGGTGACGGATTTCGTCAAGAATGTCAACAACTTCAATGTCATCTACCTGCTGACACAGGATGTCTACAAAACTAAGGATCAGGCCATGGCATCGTCCAGCGCCAAGGAAGTGGACCTGCTGGTCACATGGCTGTTCCGTCTGACGCAGGAGCAGTACAACTATAAGATGGCGGCGGTCATCGGCATTATGGTGTTTATCATCTGTGCCATTTTCACACTGGTTTGCTTCCGCTTCATCAATAAAAAGGAGGCGACGTTCTCTTGACACAGCAAACAGTTTCGCTGCCCGGTAGCTCGCAGGCGCAGCTGCGCCAGGGGCGCATCGTCCGCGGTGTGCGCAGCGTTATCCGCCATCTGGTTCTTGCCCTGCTGGCAGGTATCTGGCTGGTGCCCATTGTCTGGCTGGTGGCAACCTCCTTCTCCACCGACCGCGGCATCAATGTGCGGCGCTTTTTCCCGGCTGGTTATACACTGGACAACTACGCTAATATCATGTTCCACCCTGATTCCGTTGCGCAGTTCCCGCGGTGGTTTGTAAACACCTTTGTGGTCGCGTGCTTTACCTGCGTTATCTCCACCTGCTTTGTGCTGATGGTCGCCTACGCATTGAGCTGCTGCCGCTTTAAGGGGCGCAGGCTGCTCCAGAATCTGTCGGTCATTGTCAACCTGTTCCCCGGTGTTCTGGCGATGATTGCAGTTTACTTCGTTTTGAAGTACCTGAACCTGACCAACTCCTACGCCGGTCTTATCATGGTCTATGCCGGTTCGTCTGGACTCGGCTACCTGATCTGCAAGGGCTTTTTTGATACCACGCCGGTTTCCCTGCGTGAGGCCGCCAAGCTGGACGGTGCCTCCGATGCGCGGATATTCTTTCAGGTCGTGCTGCCGATGTCCAAGCCGATTTTGGTGTACACCATCATCAGCTCCTTTATGATACCTTGGACGGACTTCGTCATGGCAAAAATGATTCTGAACTCCGGCGTCTCCACCGACTGGACAGTCGCCATCGGCCTGTTCAATATGCTGCAGAGAACGCTCATCAACAACTACTTTGCGCTGTTCTGTGCAGGCGGTGTGCTGGTGTCCGTCCCCATCTCGATTTTGTTTATTATCATGCAGAAATTCTATGTCGAGGGCATTACCGCCGGCGCAGATAAGGGCTGATCGTAAACTCTTTTTTCTCCTTCAACAGCAAAGCGGCACCGCAATTTAGCGGTGCCGCTTTGCTGTTGAAATATGCTGAAATATCTTGGCTTGATTTATTCTGCGTCCCTATAATACTATGCAAATTTGGCAAACCATGAAGAATGAGTTAATTCGTACGCCTTCATACTTATTACATCATCATTGTCAGAGCCATAGCGCAAAGCGGCAGCACCACAATACTGATAAAGGTCGTTATAACGACAGAACCGGCCGCGAGGTCCTCGTTATAGCCAAACTGAACGGCAAACACCGAGGTGATGGCGGCGCAGGGGCAGGCCTCAAGCAGCAGCACGACCTCGGCCACCATGCCCTGCACACTTAGCAGCCGGAACAGCAGAAAGCTCACCAGCGGGATGAACAACATACGTATCAGAATGATGCGGTATATCTCACGGTTGCCCAGCAGCTTTTCCGGCTTGCTGCCGGCAATCAGCATACCGGTGATAATCATCGAGAGCGGTGTGTTCATGTTGCCGACCAGCTGCAGCGGCTGGCGGATAAGCTCCGGCACATTGACCCGGCACAGGTACAGGGTCAGGCCCAGCAGAACGGACCAGAGCACCGGCGTTGTCAGGATGCTGTGCAGCACCTCTCCGGGGCGGACCTTCCCGCTGACCATCGCATAGCCAACGGTCCACAATAAAATATTGAACAATGTCACATAAGCACTGGCGTACAAAAGCCCCTCGGCCCCGAACAGCGCCTGAATCAGCGGAAAGCCCATATATGCCGCATTGGAAAAGATGCAGGCAAACCGCAGGATCGGTGTGTTTTTCTCCTTGCCGATGCGCAGCGTCAGCAAAAAGGTAATGACAAGCCCCAGCAGAAGCAGGACTGTGCTCAGCGCAAAGGATTGCAGCAGATTTTGCAGCACCTTTGGGTCAAATTCCGTTAAGGCAATACCGCATAGTTCTAAGTGCCGATACGGCGAGCGAGGTGCGGCAGCTGCTAAGCCAAAAGCGCAGATAATACTTTGTGTATTATCGAGCATTTTGGCAACGCAGATGCCGTGCCGCAGCCGCCGGAGCGGTGCTTAAGCCGTAAGGCGGGAATTGTGCGGTGTTGCCTTAAATACGAATTGATGACCATCGCTGGGACGATCAGATAGAGCAGCAGATCGGAAAACGCCTTTTTCGCCTCGATCTTGACCGCACCCGTTTTCACGCAGGCAAAGCCAGCAAAAAGCGGTAGCCGTCCTCAGAATTGCGCAGGTGCTCCAAAACTTCTGTGGCGGCGCGCTCGCCGTCCTCCTGCAGCAGGGCGTCAATATTCAGCAAGGCCCCGCGCGCTGTGTCGAGCTGCTCAACGAGGTCGGCATCTGCTTCTTCTTTGCGCAGAAATACCACACCTCCATGAAATATGTGGGCGCTATCCGTAAGGAGCTTGGCTTCCGCACGGTATTCAACATTCTCGGACCGCTGACGAACCCCGGCAGCCCCAAAATGCAGCTGCTGGGCATCTACGACGAATATCTTGTGGAGCCGTTGGCGCAGGTGCTGATCAGCCTTGGCGTGCGGCACGGCATGGTCGTGTACGGCAAGGATAAGCTGGATGAGATCTCGCTGAGCGCGCCGACCAAGGTCTGTGAGATCAAGGGCAATACCGCATAATTCTAAGTGTCGATACGGCGAGCGAGGTGCGGCAGCTGCTAAGCCAAAAGCGCAGATAATACTGGATGTCTTATCGAGCATTTTGGCAACGCAGATGCCGTGCCGCAGCCGCCGGAGCGGTGCTTAAGCCGTAAGGCGGGAATTATGCGGTGTTGCCCAAGGACGGCTGGTTCAAATCCTATGGTGGTGCAGAAAAGGCTGCACTTTCCACCTGCCAGTCACCGCAAAAAGGAGAGATGTGGGCCACATCTCTACTCGGCGTGTCGAAAAACCTCCCTCTGCGAGACAGACTCCCCCGATACGGGGGAGGTGGCGCTTGCGCCAGAGGGGGAGCGGAGGGAAAGAACCTTGCCATAGCCCGAAATATATTGGGCAACCGTACAGTTCTCTCCCCTACCGCCTGCGGGCGGAGCCCCCTCGCAGAGGGGGCCAAGGGGTGAACGCACCTTCTTTTTGCGGTGAAGAATGATTTTTAATTAAAAAGTGTAGACCTTCTCCGGCAGATGCCGCTTCCGATTCAGAATTTCGGGCATATCCTGACCGATCTCGTGGATGCAGTTCTTGTGGGCGATGAGCTTGCGCTTGACGTCCTCACGCTTCAGCGGGCGGCGCAGCAGGGTGGTTATCCGGCAGATAGAGCTGACCGGCTGCCGGATAGTTGCTGGCACGCCGGTAAGCGTCGATCTTCTGCGATCCTTGCTGATTCATACGCAGATCTTCTTTACCTTCCCTTATTATTATGCAAACGGATTTTCTGTGGGATACGGCAGGCTCTTGGGCTGGTTGTAGGCAATGTCCGCAATGCCGAGGAACTTGAACACTTCAAACAGCGTCTTGCCATAGTGACCGAAGGCAACGGCACCGTGGTGCGGGTAGCGCTTCTGAATCAGGACATGGCGGTAGAAACGGCCCATCTCGGGAATGGCGAAGATGGCGATGCCGCCGAAAGACCGCGTTGCAACGGGTAAAATTTCACCCTGAGCGATGTAGGCACGCAGCTGGCCTTCGCTGTCGCACTGCAAACGGTAGAACGTGATGTCGGACGGCGCAATGTCGCCTTCCAACGTGCCGCGGGTGAAATCGGGGTCACTGCCGGCGGGTTCCAGCAGGCGGTGCTGGATGAGCTGGTACTTGACGGCGCGGTCACTGCACATCTTGCAGGACGGCGTGTTGCCGCAGTGGAAACCCATGAAGGTATCGGTCAGCTTGTAATGGAACTTGCCGGTGATGTCCTCATCATAAATGTACTTGGGCACACTGTTGTTGATGTCCAGCAGGGTGACGGTGTCGCCGGAGGCGCACATACCGATGTACTCGGACAGGGCACCGTAAATATCGACCTCGCAGGCCACGGGGATGCCGCGGCTGGCAAGGCGGGAGTTGACGTAGCAAGGCTCAAACCCGAACTGCGACGGGAAAGCGGGCCAGCACTTATCAGCAAAGGCAACGTACTTTTTGCTGCCCTTGTGGTTCTCGGCCCAGTCGAGCAGGGTCAGCTCAAACTGCGCCATGCGGGTCAGCAGGTCGGGGTAATAGTGCCCCTCGCCCATCTCGGCGGCCATGTCGGTGCAGACGTCCGCGATGCGCGGGTCGCCCGCATGCTCTTTGTAGGAAACGAGCAGGTCAAGCTCGGAGTTTTCCTCAATCTCAACACCCAGCTCATACAGGCCCTTGATGGGGGCATTGCAGGCGAAGAAGTCCTGCGGGCGCGGGCCGAAGGTGATGATTTTCAAATCACGCACGCCCAGAATGGTACGGGCAATCGGCACAAACTCGGCGATCTTGTCGGCAATTTCCTCCGCCGTGCCGACGGGATACTCGGGAATATAGCCCTTCAGATGGCGCATGCCGAGATTGTAGGAGCAGTTCAGCATACCGCAGTACGCATCTCCGCGGCCATTGATCATATCGCCGTCGCCCTCGGCTGCCGCTACGAACATGCAGGGGCCGTCAAAGTGCTTGGCAATCAGCGTTTCGGGCGTTTCGGGGCCGAAGTTGCCGAGGAATACGGTCAGCGCATTGCAGCCTGCGGCGGTGACTTCGGCCACGGCTTTTTGCATGTCGTGCTCGTTCTCGACAGTGGTCTTGCACTCATACAGGTCAGTGCCCTTGGCGGCGCAGGCGGCAGAGATGGCAGCGCGGCGCTTCTCGCTCAGGGCGATGGGAAAACAGTCACGGCTGACGGCAATGATGCCGAGCTTGACCTCGGGGATGTTGGATGATTTCATGGTTTTGCCTCCTATATATTTACACATTTTGCAATGGCGGGCGGATATGGAATCCGCCCCTACGGGGATGCCGTGGAACTTTCCTGTATCGTAGGGGAGCATTCTATATGCTCCTAAATATGTACGTTTTCCCCCACCAATCCAACATACGCCCCGGCCTTGGCCTCGGCGCTGTCGGGATGAGCGAACAGCCACTTGTTGCGGGCCCACAGCTGCGGGTCATCGCCGCCGTCATTCTTGATGGCGGGCTTTACGGTATTGGTGCCTTTGGGCAGGGCGACCAGCACGCGGAAGCCCTTGGCTGCGTCCACATGGCAGGGCGCGTAGTGCAGCGTCGTGGCGTAGACTTCCACCAGTGTGCCTGCCGGGACACGGAACGCCTTGACCTTGGCGGTGTCCAGCTTGCCGCCCGCGATTTCCTCCTGCCTGGCAAGCAACAGCACAAAATCTTCGGTACCCAGATTGAACTCGCTGTCGCGGTGGTATTCCAGGCAGTTCAAATAGGTGTTGTGACCGTTGCACCAGCCCAGTTGGCAGGGCATGCCGCCGAAAAGATGCTCCGACACTTCGACGGCGGCGGGCAGTTCCTGCAGGGCTGCGTCCTCGGCCACATAATCCGTAGCTGCGGGCAGCGGGGTGTTTGCCAAGGCGGCCAAAATTTCCGCTTTGGCGGTATCCAGCCCGGTCACAACGCGGCCATAGGGCTTGAATTCCGGGTCGGTTACAGAAAAAATCTTCATTGCAGTGCCTCCATTTCCGCAAAGGATACTTTCAGTGCCGGGTACAGCTTGTGCCACACGGCGTAGCGCGCGTTGTATTTTTCGACGAGCGCGGCGTCCGGCTGGGTTGTGCTCTTGGCGTGGACGAGCGCCTCGGCGCAGGCCTGCACGCTGGGGTATGCCCCGCAGGCCACCGCCGCCAGCATCGCGCCGCCGTAGCCGGGGCCTTGCTCGGTCTGGGGCAGCGTCAGCGGGATGCCCAGCACGTTCGCCAAAATCTCCCGCCACAGCGGGCTTTTGGCGCCGCCGCCGCAGAGCGTGCTGGCTTTAATCTTCACGCCTTGTGCCCGCACAATCTCCACACAATCGCGAATCGCAAACGCCACACCTTCCAGTACCGCCTGGGTCAGCGCGGCACGCGGGGTGTCCATCCGCAGCCCGACGAACGCACCGCGCGAGGCAGGATCGTTGTGGGGGCTGCGTTCGCCCATCAGGTAGGGCAGGAAGTAGACGTCGTTCGCGCCCAGCTTGTCCGCCGTAATGGGTGTCTGCTCGGCAGCGTAGTCAGTGGTGTGCAGCACTTCTTCGCTCCACCACTTGTTGCAGGACGCAGCCGAGAGGATGCAGCCCATCAAATGATACCCTCCGTCCGCGTGGGCGAAGCTGTGCAGGGCGTTCTGCTTGTCGACGCCGAACGTATCACTGGTGATGAACACCGTGCCCGATGTGCCCAAGGAAATATTGCACTTACCGCCGCCCACCGCGCCGCAGCCGACAGCCGCAGCGGCGTTATCGCCCGCGCCCGCGCAAACGACCACATCCGCAGGCAGGCCCAGCGTTTGGGCGGCTTCAGCAGTCAGCGTGCCGACGGGCTGCCAGCTCTCAAACAGCTTCGGCAGCTGGGATTCCTGCACGCCGCAGATGTCCAGCATTTCCTTGCTCCAGCATTTGTGCTCCACGTCCAACAGCAGCATGCCCGATGCGTCGGAATAGTCGGTGCAGTGGACGCCGGTCAGCTTATAGTTGATGTAATCCTTCGGCAGCATGATTTTTTCGATGCGGGCGAAGTTGTCCGGCTCGTTCTCCCGCATCCAAAGCAGTTTGGGTGCGGTGAAGCCTGCAAAGGCGATGTTTGCGGTGTAACGGCTCAGCTTGTCTTTGCCGATAACGCCGTTTAAGTAGTCGACCTGCCTTTGGGTGCGGCCATCGTTCCAAAGGATGCAGGGGCGGATAACCGTGTCATTTTTGTCCAGCACCACCATCCCGTGCATCTGGCCTCCCGCGCCGATGCCCTTGACCTGAGACGCATCAAACCCGTCCAGCAGCGCAGGGATGCCGTCGCAGACCGCCGCCCACCAATCGGCGGGGTCCTGCTCGCTCCAACCGGGATGCGGGAAGGCAATCGGGTATTCCCGGCTGACGATGTTAGCAATGCTGCCCGTTTCGTCCATCAGCAGCAGCTTCACCGCAGAGGTGCCGAGGTCGATCCCAATATAGTACATATCTTTGCCTCCTCCTTACGGAAGATTTATCCGTTGACGCCAAAAACTTTTGTATAGTCGGCCTTGAACTTCTCAATGCCGGCATCGGTCAGCGGATGGTGAAGCATCTGCTCGATGACCTTGTACGGCACCGTGGCAATGTCGGCACCAGCCAGGGCACAGTCGGTCACATGGATGGGATTGCGCACGCTGGCGGCGATGATTTGAGTCTCGATGTCCGGATAGTTCAGGAATATATCATGGATAGTCTCGATCAGATCAATGCCCGGCTGGCCGATGTCATCGAGACGCCCCAAAAACGGGCTGACATACGTGGCACCCGCGCGGGCTGCCAGCAGCGCCTGGTTGGCGCTGAAAATCAGTGTGCAGTTCGTAGGGATGCCCTCGCCGGACAGCACCTTGATGGCCTTTAACCCCTCGGCGGTCATGGGGATTTTGACCACCATGTGCTTCGGGTCCAGCGCGTAGATGGCGCGGCCCTCGGCGATCATGTCCTCGGCATCGGTTGTGGTCGCCTTGACCTCGCCGGAGATGGGGCCGTCCACGATGGTGGCAATCTCTTTCAACGTTTCGGCGTAGTCGCGGCCCTCTTTGGCAATCAGGCTGGGGTTTGTGGTGACACCGGCGATAATGCCCATGTCGTTGGCACTGCGGATCTCGTCGACGTTGGCGGTATCAATGTAAAATTTCATACGGTAAAACCTCCTTATTTCTGGCCGTAATAGGCGTTTGGTCCGTGTTTTCTCATAAAATGCTTGTCCAAAACATGCTGTGGGGCAGGCTGTGCATCGGGGTCAATGGTCAGGGTCAAAATTGCCATCTTTGCGACTTCTTCCAGCACAACAGCGTGGTAGACAGCCTGTGCCGCGTCTTTGCCCCAGGTAAAGGGACCGTGGCTGGCACAGAGAACACCGGGTACATGCACCGGGTCAATGCCGCGGTTTTGGAACGTCTCGATGATGACCTTGCCGGTGTTCTTCTCGTAGTCCTCGTCGATCTCTCCAGGCGTCAGCTCCCGCGTGCAGGGGACAGGGCCGTAAAAATAGTCGGCGTGGGTCGTGCCAAAGGCGGGCAGGTCGCGCCGCGCCTGGGCAAAGGCCACTGCGTGGGTCGAGTGGGTGTGCACGATGCCGCCCAACTGCGGGAAGGCCCGGTACAGCTCGAGATGCGTTTTGGTGTCGCTGCTGGGGTTCAAATCGCCCTCGACCTTGTTGCCGTTCAAATCCATGACAACGAGCATTTCCGGTGTAAGTTCGTCATATTCCACGCCGGACGGCTTGATGACAAACAGGCCCTTCTCGCGGTCAATGCCCGAGACATTTCCCCAGGTGTAGGTTACAAGTCCTCGGCGGGGCAATTCCATGTTGGCTTCATAAACTTGCTGCTTTAATGCTTCCAGCATAGGTTATCCTTTCTGCTTTAACGCTAAATCGTTCAAGAACAGCTGCTGTTCCGGGCTTTCCGCCGCTGGCTGGCGTTGCCCGGCAGCCGGCGCATACAAGCCCTTAGGCAATACCTCATAATTCCCGCCTTACGGCTTAAGCACCACTCCGGCGGCTGCCGCACCTCGCTCGCCGTATCGGCACTTAGAATTATGCGGTATTGCCCTTATTTTACAACGGCGCGCTCGGCTTTCAGCGCGGTTTGGTATTGGGTCAAAAAGGCGGCAAACCCGGACTCCTCGGCGGGGTCGGGGGACAGGGTCGTGCTTTGGGCGTCGGCAAAAACGCAGCGGTTCAAATACGCGGCCAGCGCTTCGCCGTCGGCACGGTGCAGACGATACGCAGCCAGCAGGGCCATGCCGTAGGAACCGCCCTCACCGGCTGTTTCCATGCAGGTCACAGGAGCACCCGCCGCCGCAGCCAGATACCGCTGGGCCACGCCCGGCGTTTTGAAGATGCCACCGTGGCCGAGCAGGGTATTCACAGCCACATTTTCTTTGCGCAGAATTTCCAGCCCCATCGCCAACGTGGCAAAGGCAGAATAGATGTTGGCGCGCATAAAGTTGGCCAGCGTAAACGCACTGTCCGGGCGGCGCAGCAGCAGGGGGACGCCCGCGTCCAGGTGGGTGACGCTCTCACCGGAAATGTAGTTGACGGGCGTGATGCCGCCGCAGTCAGGCGCACCGTGCAGCGATTCGTTAAACAGGAGGGTAAACAACGCACCTTTGTCGATGTTTGCTCCGCACAGTGCCGCGCTCTCGGCCAGCAGATCGACCCAGGCGTTCAAATCGCTGGTGCAGTTGTTGCAGTGGACCATGGCGACCGCCGCGCCGTCGGGGGTCGTGACCATGTCGATTTCCGGGTAGACCTTGGACAGCGGCTTTTCCAGGACGACCATGGCAAAAATGCTGGTGCCTGCGCTGACATTGCCGGTGCGCGGGGCGACACTGTTTGTTGCCACCATGCCGGTGCCGGCGTCGCCCTCCGGTGGGCAGAACGGTATGCCGGGCTGCAGCGTGCCGGTGGGGTCGAGCCGCTTCGCCCCCTCGACGGTCAGCATACCGGCGTCCTCGCCTGCGGGCAAAACGGTAGGCAGCAGTTTGACAAGATCCACGGGGCAGCCTTGCTTGTCTGCCAGTGCGTTAAATTTTGCGAGCATTGCGGTATCATACCCGCCGGTGGTGCTGTCAATCGGGAACATGCCGCTGGCATCGCCTTCGCCCAGCACCTTGCGCCCGGTCAGCTGCCAGTGTACATAGCCTGCCAGCGTGGTGAAAAAGTCCAGCTGCGGCAGGTGTGGCTCGCGGTTCAGCATGGCTTGGTACAGGTGTGCTGCGCTCCACCGCTGCGGGATGTTGAACCCGAACGCCGAGGTCAACTCTTCTGCTGCCGCGCCGGTCATCGTGTTGCGCCATGTGCGGAACGGTACCAGCAGCTTGCCCGCAGCATCAAACGCCAGATACCCATGCATCATAGCCGAAACGCCAATGCACCCCACTGTGGTCAGCGGCTGGCCACACTTGGCCAGCACATCCGCAGCCAATGCCGCGTAGGCAGCCTGCACACCCTGCCAGACTTCCTCCAGCGGGTAGGTCCAGATGCCGTTTTCCAGCCGGTTCTCCCAGGTAAAATCGCCCTGGGCCACAGGCTTGCAGGTATCGCCCACAAGCACAGCTTTGATGCGGGTGGAACCCAACTCAATGCCGAGAGAACACTGCTTTAAGTCAATCATAGGAATCCTCCTTGACAAAATAAAGGATGGTCTTTATCATAAAACTATCTTAATGTTCGGAAAGGAGCGCACCCATGGGAACCGTTTTCAATAAAAAGGAGCTTTTGGTCCTCTTGCAGGATTTTCACTGCCTTACGGGGCTGCGCTCCGCCGTTTTTGATTCGTATGGAATCGAAGTGCTTGCCTATCCGCCGGAACTGCCAGCTTATTGCCGCTTGATCCGCAGTGTGCCTGATGGCAAGACCGGCTGTTACCTGTGTGACCAGGCGGCTTGCCGCAAGGCAACGCGGCAAAAGCAGACGATCATCTACCCCTGCCATGCGGGGTTGATCGAAGTGATCACGCCGGTCCAAATCGATGGTGCTGTTGTGGGCTTTTTGCTGTTGAGCCACATTGTACAGGGGGCCGATGAGCAGAGCGAGTGGAGCTATGCACAAAAATGCTGCTCGGCTTACGCAATTGATAAAACGGCACTGCAAAAAGCCTATAATGCCTTGCCGCGCACGCCCTATCCGGTGCTGAAATCAGCAGCGGATCTGCTGGCTTTGGCGGCGGCTGCATTGTACCAAAAGGGGCTGACGAGGCTGGCAGCGGGCAGTGCGCAGGAAAAGCTGAGCCGCTACCTGGCGGAACATCTGGATGAGACATTGACAAACGAAACGATCTGCCGTGATCTTTCGTTAAGCCGTACCGGGCTGTACTATCTTTCCCGGCAGCTCTATGGCTGCGGCATCAACGAGCAGATCACGCACCTGCGCATCCAAAAAGCGATGAATCTTCTTTGCGATACGAATCTGTCCAATGCACAGATCTGCCAGCAGATCGGATTCCTGGATGACAATTACTTTTATCGTGTTTTCCGTAAACAAACCGGTCTGACACCACGCCAGTACCGTGATTCTATCTTAGCAGATACAGCAAAGACTGAGTAGAGACGATTGTTTTCAATACTGGATTATTGTTCAAACAATTCTGAGGGAAGCGGCAATATTGAATTGTGGCCGGTGACGTGCTATAATAAACCTACATACGGTAAGCCGGTACGGCGCAATTTTGACCGCTGCCTTACGGAAAATTCGCAGCTGCGGAGTATAAACTGCTATGAAAAAATATGAGATCGCGGTGGCCGGGACCGGCTATGTGGGGCTTTCGATTGCCACGCTGCTTTCCCAGCACCATCATGTGACGGCGGTGGTCAACGATCTGGACAAATTCAAGCGGCAGAGTCAGGCCATTCTGGCCAACCGCTACGATGCCTGCCTCAACGATGTGCAGGACAAGGTCTACACAAGAGATCTGTTCGGCAGAGACTGAAACGCCTTTCTGCCGCTTTTTGACGGTGGAGTAAGGCGCTCAATGCCATTACCGCACAATATCCCTGTGACTTTTAAAGAGAGGAACACCTGTTATATGAAATATGATTATCTGGTAGTCGGCTCCGGTCTGTACGGTGCCATCTTCGCCCATGAGGCCAAGGTCCACGGCAAATCCGTGCTGGTCGTGGATAAGCGCCCCAACATTGCGGGCAACATTTATACCGAGAACATCGAGGGTATCAACGTCCATAAGTATGGTGCGCACATCTTCCACACCAACAACAAAAAGGTCTGGAACTATATCACCCGGTTTGCCGAGTTCAACCGCTTTACAAACTCTCCCGTTGCCAACTATAAGGGTGAGCTGTATTCGCTGCCCTTCAACATGTATACCTTTAATAAAATGTGGGGCGTCGTCACACCGGAGGAGGCAGCCGCCAAAATTGAGGAGCAGCGCCGTGAGATCACCCACGAGCCGCAGAACCTCGAGGAGCAGGCCATCTCCCTTGTGGGCCGCGACATTTATGAGAAGCTCATCAAGGGCTACACCGAAAAGCAGTGGGGCCGCGACTGCAAGGACCTGCCTGCTTTTATCATCAAGCGCCTGCCTGTGCGGCTGACCTTTGACAACAACTATTTCAACGCGCTGTATCAGGGCATTCCCATCGGCGGCTACACCAAGATGATCGCCAATCTTCTGGATGGCATCGAGGTGCGGCTGAACACCGACTACCTCGAAAACAAGGCCGCGCTGGACGCACTGGCTGACAAAATCGTCTACACCGGCCCGATTGACGCTTATTTTGACTACAAACTCGGCACGTTGGAGTACCGCTCCGTCCGGTTTGAGAATGAGCTGCTCGACAAGCCCAGCTTCCAGGGCAACGCCGCCGTCAACTACACGGACCGCGAGACGCCGTGGACCCGCATCATCGAACACAAATGGTTCGAGTTCGGCAAGGACGAGAACGGCAACGACCTGCCCAAAACGATCATCAGCCGCGAGTATTCCTCCGAGTGGAAGCCCGGTGACGAGCCGTATTACCCCGTCAACGATGCTAAAAACGGCGCACTGTATGCCGAGTACAAGAAGCTGGCCGACGCCGAGCCGAAGGTCATCTTCGGCGGACGCCTGGGTGAGTATAAGTATTACGACATGGATCAGGTTATCGCTGCCGTGCTGGACCGCTGCGAAAGCGAGCTGCACTAAAGTACAGCCAAACGAAATTTCAAAATGTAAAAGGCAGCAAAGCAGACCCCAAAAGCTAAAATCGGGGTTTACTTTGCTGCCCTTTTTTATTTGCTCAATCCGCTGGCGCCGCTTGCCACAACGCCACCGTCCATAAGAATGTCTGCTCCGGTCAGGAAGCCCAGCCGCTCATCCAGAAGAAGCGCAAACAAAGCGGCGATTTCTTCCGGCTTTCCGTTGCGCTTGAGAGCAGAGTATTTTTTGAATACATCCGCCTGCCCGCTTTCCAGTGCGCCCATCGGCGTGTCAAAGTTGCCGGGTGTCACACTCAGGCAACGCACATTTTTCTCGCCAAAGCGTGCGGCATCGGTCTTAGCAAACCAAATTACAAAATGCTTGCTGATGGCGTAGGCAAGACCGGGGCGGGCGTCCTTAGGGGCAATGCTTGCCCGCGCCACCAGCTTTTTGATGAATTTTTCACAGTCGGTGCACGCCAGCCTGTACGCACCCTTGGGCATGACAAACTGTGGGGCAAGGTAGGCGCTCATGCTGGAGGTGTCAATCACACAGCCGCCCGGTGCCATGACCTCATAAAAGGCATCGTTGATATTCACCGTGCCCAGCGCATTGCCGCGCAAAATCTTTTCAGCATCGCCCATGTGGGGGCTGAGGCCCGCAATATGCAATACCGCTTTTACCTCGCCGCATTCGGCGGCGTGTTTGGCCAGCGCAAAACAGCTTTCACGGTTGGAAACATCACAGCTGAACGCCTCAGCCTCGCCGCCTGCACTGCGCAGGTCGTTGACTGCCTTTTCCAGCTTGGATGCCGTGCGCCCCACCAAAATCGTGTAATATCCTTCTTCACAGATGAGCTTCGCCGTGGCAAGCCCCATGCCGCTGCCGCCGCCTGTGATAACACAAACCTTCTTCATGCGATTTTTCCCTCCTGCTTGAGCCAAACCGCCAAATCATGCAGTGTTTCCTTGTAGGGACGCGGGGCAAAGCCAAGCTCATTTTTTGCCTTGGAGCATTCAAAATGGTTGTTGCGCTCCAGATTGTAAACGGCAAACTCAGTCAGTACAGCAGGCTTACCGGTCTTGGCGGCGCGTGCCTCCATCAGCTTGGCGGCAAAATGGGCAAGCGACAGCGGCAGGTAAAACAGACAGCCGCGGCAGCCGGTTTCTGCCTTCAGCATTTCGCAGAGTCCCTTCAGCGAAACCTCGTCATTGGAAAGGATGTAGCACTCGCCCTTGCGCCCGCGGTCAGCGGCGGCAATCGTAACGGCGGCCAGGTCGCGCACATCGACAAGATTGAACGAGCCCTGCATACCGATGGGCATTTCACCGTTCAGGATCTGGATCAGCGTGCGGGTCGTCTGCCCGATGGCGGGGTCGTTGGGGCCAAGAATACCGCTGGGATGCACCACGCAGGCATTCAGCCCGTCAGCGGCGGCGTCCAGCACCTTCTGGGTCGCCATTGCCTTGCTGCGGCTGTACCAGCCGACCACGCGATTGTCATCGTAGGGAACAAAGCTGTATACCTCGCGGATGCTCTCGCCCTTAGGCAGCTCAGGGATGGCGCCGGTGCTGGAAACATAGACGAACTTTTTGCACTCAGGGTGATTTTTGGCGGCGTTCAGCATGTTTTCGGTGCCGCCCACATTGACGGCAATCAGCTTTTCACTGTAATTCGGGTTGATCGTCACCATACTCGCGCAGTGGATGCAGACGGTCTGGGTGCCCGGTTCCACGGCAAAGAATTTCTCGCAGTCCTCGGCATTGCAGAGGTCACCCTCAAAGATTTCGACGGCCTTCGGCACAAATTTTACGGCGGGGTCGCCCTTCAGTACAAAAGCGCGCACGGCATCACCGCGCTCCAAAAGCTGTGCGCAGACATTAGTGCCCATAAAACCGGCAGCACCGGTGACAAGATAGATGGTTTTCATAGCTGTATCCTCCGCTTTCCCGTAGGTTGTTTTTTGTTTCGATGCTCCTAAGGATACACCGCCAAAATAAACCTTTGGTAAACGGGAAGGTTTATCTTCCGTTTATCTTTGCGCTGTACTATAATAGAACCAAGGAGGATACACAGATGTTTCGTATTTTGATTGCCGAGGATGACCCCAGCACGGCGCGTCTGCTTGGCGCCATCGTAAAGCGAGCGGGCTATGAGCCGCTGATTGCTGCCGACGGTGTGCAGGCACTGGAAATGCTCGACCACAACCATATAGATCTGCTGCTCTGCGATGTGATGATGCCCCGGATGGATGGCTTTACCCTGACCAGGACCATCCGGGAAAGCGGCAGCATGCTGCCTATTTTAATGCTGACGGCCAAGGATATGCCGCAGGACAAGCACACGGGTTTTATCGTTGGCACTGATGATTATATGACAAAACCGCCGGACCGGCAGGAGCTTGTGCTGCGTATCAAGGCTCTGCTGCGCCGCGCCCGCATCGTGGATGAGCACAGGATCACGATAGGTGATGTCGAGCTGGACTACGATACCCACACCGTGCGGCGCGGCCACGATGCGCAGGTGCTGCCGCCCAAGGAGTTCAACCTTCTATACAAGCTGCTGGCTTACCCGGAAAGGACCTTTACCCGGCTGGAGCTGCTGGATGAGATCTGGGGCATGGACAGCGAAAGTGACGACAAAACGGTAAATGTTCACATCAATCGGCTGCGCACCCGCTTTTACGATTGGCCGGAGTTTGAGCTACAGACCATTCGCGGCATCGGCTACCGTGCTATAAAGAAGGTGTGATATGGCACAATTTGTAAACAAGCTGCGCGACTGCGTGCGCACCGTAAATTTGACAATGCTGCTGGTGCTGAACCTGTTTTTCATCGTTACACTGAATCTGACCGTTGCGACGGTGCTGGTGGTATCGAAGGCTGACCACGGCTTTTTTATCCAAGACGGCAGCATCAGCATCGGCGGCGCGCTGGTTATTTTGTATGCCAGCTGTATTTTGATGGCCGTCAGCCTTGTGGTTGCGATTCGCCTTGTGTTAATAAAGCCTATCAAAAACATCATACAGGCGATGAACCGGCTGGCGGCGGGGGACTTCACCGTGCGCCTGCAGCCTGCCGCCCACGGGTATGAGCCTACCGAGATCCGGGAGTTCAAAGCAGCCTTCAACAAAGCGGCGGAGGAGCTTTCCGGCACGGAGCTGCTGCGCAAGGATTTTGTAAATAACTTTTCCCATGAGTTCAAGACGCCCATCGTCAGCATCAGCGGCTTTGCTGACCTGCTGCTGGACGAGGATGTCACACCTGAGGAGCAGCGAGAGTATCTGCAAATCATCCGCGATGAGAGCAAGCGGCTGGCACAGCTTTCCGGCAGTGTGCTGCTCTTGAATCGTATCGAGGCACAGACCATTCTGACCGACTGTACAGACTTTTCGCTGGATGAGCAGCTGCGCCAGTGCATCCTTGTGACCCGGCAAAAGTGGCGCGATAAGCCGCTGCAGTTTGAGGCCGAGCTGGCCCCCTGCACCTACCACGGCAGCGAAGCGCTGGTAAAGGAGATCTGGCTGAATCTGCTGGATAATGCCGCCAAGTTCAGCCCGGAGAACGGAACCATAAGCGTAACACTGCACTGCGAGCAGGGCAGACCGGTTGTGGCTGTCACTGACCGGGGCTGCGGTATGGGCGCCGAGACCTGCTGCCATATCTTTGAGCAGTTCTATCAGGGGGACACCAGCCACAGGACGCAAGGCAACGGCTTGGGCCTTGCCATGGCACAAAAAATAGCCGCCCTGCACGGCGGCGCTGTCACTGTGGACAGCCGCCCCGGCAGCGGCAGCTGCTTTACAGTAGTTTTGCAGTGAATATTGTTTAATGCCTGTTCAGATCGGCCCGTGGGATCACAGCACGATCCCGCCAAAAAAAGCGCCGTCCCTTGCCAAAAGGGACAGCGCACAGTCTGGGCTGTACAACAGCCCAACATATTTATTATACCATTTTTTGCCCGGAGCGGCAAGCTTGAAACTGCACAAATCTTTCGCTGCATCGTTGGCATATCTGCGAATAGACGAATTCCAAGGGCTGTGGTATAGTATAGTCACAGAAAGAAAACAGCCGGAGATAAGGAGCAGACAACTCCAAGAGAAGTTGATCTTCCAAGGAGAAATGTCATAAGAAATCTCCAAAGAAAGCAAGACACCGGCGGTATTTCGTAAGGAAGGAGGCTCAAGCCCAATGGCAAACTTTAAAGATCCTATTCATCACCGACGGGCCTGGGCCTGCTGAATGAAAAAGCGCCGCATCCGAAGCCGCAGGTCATAACCTGTACAAAGAATATTGAACAAGATGTCAGGCAGCTTACTTTTAAACAGCAGACTCAGGGGCCGTCATCAAAGACCCCCATGCAGCATATAGATCAGGATGAAAGAAGGCTGGTTATCATGACTGGTTCCACGCCACCCAACAGAGGGTATCTGAAATCCACCTGATCCATAAGGAGAAACTCCAATGTACTAAGTGTCAGAGGTTGATCCTCAATCTCAAAGCCTGAAATTCTGCAAAGGGAATGATTCCCCATGAAAATAGGAACCAACTCCGAAAAATAACGAATAAAGGTTATGAGGCTATGACTCCAATCATTTAGGTACTGCCGGGGCGAACGAAAAGTTCGCCCCGGTTTTGTTTGTGTCACGGTCTCCGGCTCATGTAGGGCAAGCTCAAGCACCTCAAGGCAAACGGACTTGCATTTCCTACCGGATTTTGTTACTATTATTATATTTTCGATTATTAACAGGATTAAAGGAGATAAAACTGCATGGGCGTAAAAACAGTTTCATCGCAGGCTGATGCTGTCAACCCGCTTGGATATGAAAAAGAAGGCAAGCTGCTTGTCGGCTTTGCCATTCCCTGCATTATCTCGATGCTGGTGACGTCGCTGTACAACATTGTTGACCAGATCTTTATCGGGCAGGGTGTGGGTCTGCTGGGCAATGCTGCCACCAACATTGCGTTTCCTCTCTCGATTGCCTGCACAGCCATTGCGCTGCTGCTCGGTATCGGCAGTGCGACGAATTTCAGTCTCCAGCTGGGTGCAGGCAATGAAAAGCGTTCTGCTGAATATGCAGGCAACGGCCTGTGTCTGATGGCGCTGTTCGGCACTGTGCTGATGGCGGTCACGTTGCTTTTTCTGACGCCGATGCTGAAATTCTTCGGCGCTACGCCGGATGTTTTTCCCTACGCAGAGGCCTACACTCGCATCACAGCGCTGGGGTTTCCGTTCCTCATTATGAATACCGGCATGAGCAAGTTGATTCTGGCAGACGGCAGCCCGCGCTATTCCATGATGTCGATGCTCATCGGCGCACTTATCAATACGGCCCTTGATCCGCTGTTCATCTTCGGGCTGGATATGGGTATGACCGGCGCTGCACTTGCCACGATTCTCGGGCAGATCGCCTCGTTCTGCATCAGTATGCGGTATCTCTTCCATTTTAAATCTGTACCCTTCTCATGGGGCTGCTTTACGATTGACGGTGACAGAACACGCAAGATCTTCAGCTACGGTGCATCTGCCTGCTTCAACCAAATCGCTATGGCTGTTGTCCAGATCGTTTTGAACAACACCCTTGCACACTACGGTGCACTGTCGATCTACGGCAGCGATATTCCTCTGGCCTGCGCGGGCATCATCTCAAAGGTCAACATGATCTTTATGTCCTTTGTCATCGGCATTTCGCAGGGCGTACAGCCGATCATCGGCTTCAATTACGGTGCTGCGCTCTACCGCCGCGTCAAAAAGAGCTATCTGCTGGCGCTGGCTGTGGCTACCGGGCTTTCTCTGGCAGCGTTTGCCTGCTTCCAGCTTTTTCCGCGGCAGATCATCAGTATTTTCGGCACCGGCAGCGAAATGTACTACCAGTTTTCAGAGCGGTACTTCCGCATTTATATGTTCCTGACGCTGATCAACGGCATCCAGCCGGTCACCTCCAACTTCTTCAACTCGATCGGCAAGGCGCGCCTCGGCGTATTCATGTCCCTGACACGCCAGATTTTGTTCCTGCTGCCGCTCATCGTCATCTTCCCGCTCTTTATGGGCATTGACGGCGTCATGTACGCAGGCCCCATTGCGGACGGCGCTGCCGCCATTGTCTGCGGCCTTTTCACCGTGCGTGAGCTGCGGGAGCTGACCCGCTTGCAGCAAAAAACTGAAAAAACGAACTGAGGCACCTGCAAAGCGCCCCCGCATCACTGTGCGGGGGCGTTTTTCTGTCCCGTTACGGCTTTAGCGTATGGGCGATATGACGAAAAAATCTGTGCCCGATTGGCAAAAAGGTAGAAAGTGCAGGAAACCGCTTGAATTGCACCGGTTTCCGCACTACAATGGAAACCGGAAAGCTAAATCGGGTTTCCGCAGGAGGCAAGTGATGGACGAACACAACGAGCTGCACACAAGACTGCGCGCAGTCGGAATGGAGCTGTTCCGCAGGGACGGGCTGCGCTTTACGATGCAGCAGGCCGCTGCGATGATGCACATCAGCAAAAAGACGATCTACGCAGTCTACCCCTCCAAGGAGGCGCTGCTGCTGGATATGGTGGACGACGCGTTTACAAGGATCCACGCCCGCAAGCAGCGCATCCTTGACGGCCCCGGCACCCTGGCTGAAAAGCTGCGGGCGGTCATTATCGCCCTGCCGGAGGAGTACACCGCGCTGGATCTGCAGCAGATGGATCTTTTGGATGAAAAATATCCCAGAGTCGCAGCGCGCGTGCGGGAGCATCTGGAAACCGGCTGGGAGCCTACCTTGGCGCTGCTGGAGCAGGCGATGGGGGAGGGCGTTATCCGTCGGGTATCCCTGCCGGTTCTGCAGCGGATGATCTCCGCTTCCATTGAGGATTTTCTTGCAGACCGCACGCTCGATGCGCAGGGCATATCCTACACGGATGCTTTGGATGAGATGATTTCCATTTTACTGGAGGGGTTGTTGGTACGATGAGATACAGTCTTTGCAATCACTGGGAATTTACAGAGCAATGGAGCGATGCCTTCTGCCGGGGCGAAGCTGTTGGCTGTCGTCCGGTGCGTCTGCCCCATACCTGCCGGGAGCTGCCGCTCCACTACGCAGACCCCTCTGACTATGAGATGGTCTGCGGTTACCGTCGCACACTGACCGTTCCCGACGCGCCCCGGGTATTCCTGCGCTTTGACGGGGCCGCCCATCAGGCGGAGATCTACCTGAACGGCCAACTGGCCGGGCAGCATCAGGGCGGCTACACCGGCTTCACTATCGAAATTACCGACCTTGTGCGCCGCGGCAAAGAAAATCTGCTGGCCGTGCGGCTGGATACGCGCGAGGATCCCAGCCTGCCGCCCTTCGGCTTTGTCATCGACTACCTGACCTACGGCGGTCTATACCGGGAGGTTTGGCTTGAAACCTCGCCGCAGAGCCGTGTGAGCGAGCTTTTCGTGTACACACCGACACTAACGGAGGCTGCCGTGCAGCTGACCGTTGAGGCACCGGAGCAGGCCGCAGCGCTGCGCGTCCGGCTCTGCAGCAGTGCGGGCGAAACGCTGGTGTGCCGCCAGCTGCACCCGGCAGAATCGGCGGAATGCCGCCTTACGCTGCCTGATGCTGCACCGTGGGACACCGAGCATCCGAATCTCTATCGCTGCATAGCAGAGCTGCTCGATGCCGAAGGGCAGGTGCTGCACAGCCGTGAGACCACCTTCGGCTTTCGGACGGCTGTGTTCCGGGCGGACGGCTTTTACCTGAACGGGAAAAAGACCTTTCTGCGCGGGCTGAACCGCCACCAAAGCTACCCCTACATCGGCTGCGCCGCGCCGGAAAGCCTGCAGCGGCAGGACGCCCGCATCCTGAAAAACGAGCTGCACTGCAATGCCGTGCGCACGAGCCATTACCCGCAAAGCCAGTATTTCCTTGATGAATGTGACCGGCTGGGCCTGCTTGTATTTACCGAGCTGCCCGGCTGGCAGCACATCGGCGATGGGGCATGGAAGGACCGCGCATGCGTCATGCTGCGGGAGATGCTGCTGCAAAACCGCAATCACCCCAGCATTATTCTGTGGGGTGTGCGCATCAATGAGAGCGTGGACGATGACGAATTCTATACGCGCACCAATAAAATCGCCCACGCACTGGATCCGAGCCGGGCGACCTCTGGCGTGCGGTATCTGGAAAAGAGCCATCTCCTGGAGGATGTTTACGCCTACAACGATTTCTCCCATAATGGCTCAAACGCCGGGGCCAAGCGAAAAAAGGATGTAACGCCTGATTTGAGCAAGGCACTGCTGATCTCAGAATGCAACGGGCACATGTACCCCACCAAGCCCTGTGACGATGCCCCGCACCGGCAGGAGCATGCCCTGCGCCATGCGCGGGTGTTGGACGCCGCCTACGCAGATGGAGAGCATGTGGGCTGCTTTGGCTGGTGTATGTTTGATTATGCCACCCACAAGGATTTCGGCTCCGGGGACCGCATCTGCTATCACGGCGTGCTGGACAGCTTCCGCAATCCCAAGCTGGCGGCGTCCGTCTACGCATCGCAGGGCGGGGAGGAGCCGGTGCTGACGGTCAGCTCTACGATGGACATCGGTGACTATCCTGCCGGGCAAATCGGCACGGTCTATGTGTTTACCAACGCCGAGCGGGTGGATCTTTACAAAAACGATGTGTTTGTGACGACCCTGCACAAAAGCGGCTGGACGGCGCTGCCGCACCCGCCGCTGGCCGTGGATGACACAATCGGTGTCCTGCTTGAAACGCAGGAGCATTTTGACAAGGCCAAGGCCGATACGCTGCGCGACTGTCTGCTTGCAGCCGGGCGCTACGGCTTGGCCGGGCTGCCGCTGCGCTACAAGCTGAAGCTGGCGTGGTGCATGGTGCGCTATAAGATGAGCTTTGCGGACGGTGTGGCGCTGTACGGCAAGTATGTCGGCAACTGGGGCGGCGCGGCTACGCGTTGGCGGTTCGATGCCAAAAACGGGGATACCGTGGTAAAGAGCGTCACGCTCTGCCCCAGCCACCGGCTGCATCTTGAGGTAACGCCCTCCGCCACCGTCCTGCGGGAGGGTGACACCTACGATATGGCCGGGGTTCGGGTGCGGATCCTTGATGAAAACGGCAGTCCTGCCGTCTATGCACAGCTGCCGCTGACCTTTGCCGTGACCGGTGCCGCCGTGCTGGTCGGCCCTGCGGCGGCAACCGCCGAGGGCGGCATGGGCGGGACTTATCTGCGCACAGTCGGGCAGACAGGTACAGCCGCGCTGACCGTCTCGGCCCCGCAGTGTGCGCCTGTCACCGTAGAATTTACCGTCACAAAGAAGGAGTGTGCAGTATGGAACTGACAACAAAGCAAAAAGCCGCCTTCGGCATCGGCGCAGTGGGCAAGGATATGGTCTACGCGCTGTCTGCCTCCTATGTCATGTACTATTATCAGGATGTGCTGGGCCTGCCTGCCACCTTTGTCGGCCTGATCCTGATGATCGCGCGTGTGTTTGACGCCTTCAACGATCCCTTTATGGGGGTGCTGGTGGCCAAGACCCGCACCCGCTGGGGACGGTTCCGTCCGTGGATCCTCAGCGGCACCGTCCTGAATGCGGTGGTTCTCTACGCGCTGTTTGCCGCGCCGGTGCTGGAGGGCGCCGACATGATGGTCTACTTCAGCGTCATCTACATCCTGTGGGGCGTCACCTACACGATGATGGACATTCCTTACTGGTCGATGATCCCCGCCGTGACCCGCACCCCTGCTGACCGAGAAAACCTGTCAGTCGTGGGCCGCACCTGTGCGGGCGTCGGCTCGGCGCTCATTGCGATGTTTACCATGCTGCTGGTTGGTGCTTTGGGCGGCGACAGTGAGCGCACCGGCTTCCGCTGGGTAGCACTGCTCGTGGCTGTCATCTTTGTGGTTACCGAGGCGATCTGCTGCGCCAGTGTCAAGGAGACCGGCAGCGCCGAGATAAAGACCGCCACCGTCGGCGAGATGTTCAAGGCGCTGTTCTCCAACGATCAGGCGCTTGTGGTCGTAGGCAGCATCGTTTTGATCAACTCGGCGCTGTATCTGACCTCCAACTTTATCATCTATTTCTTCAAGTACGATTTCGGCGGCACAGGCTGGAAGGCCAGCTACACGCTGTTCTCAACCATCGGCGGTGCGGCACAAATCCTCGGCATGATGGTCCTCTATCCGGTGCTGCGCAAAAAGCTCAGCAACACTGCCGTATTTACGGTAAGCCTGGGGTTGGCGCTGGGCGGCTATGCTGTGCTGCTCCTGCTCTGCCTGACGGGCTTTTCCGGCAGTCTGGCACTGCTCTGCGTGCCGGGCGTGGTGGTGTTTGCCTGCAACGGCATGCTCAGCGTACTGACGACCCTTTTCCTCTCCAACAGTGTGGACTACGGCCAGCTCAAGACCGGGCGCCGTGAGGAAAGCGTTATCTTCTCGATGCAGACCTTTGTTGTAAAGGCTGCGTCCGGCGTGGCGGTTTTTCTGACCGGCATCGGTCTGGATCTGATCGGGCTGGCCGGCAATACCGAGGAGACAGGCCCCGTTGCTGCCCAGAGCGCCGGTACACTGCTCGGGCTGCGGCTCATGATGACCGTTCTGCCCATGGCCGTCCTTGCGGCGGCGCTTGTACTGTTCCGCCGCAGGTTCACCCTGACGGATGACCGCGCAGGCGAAATCAGCGCCGCGCTTCACAGGGAGGAAACTCAAAATGGCTGAGATGCAGTGGTATGCCGCAACAGACAGTGGCCGGTTTGACGGCACGGCAGTCATCACCCCGCGCAGCGGTGCCGTCTGCTTGAGGGCAGAGCTGCCCGCCGGAGTGCTGCAAAATGCGGTTGCTGCGCTTCCGTGGACGATGGCGCGCGAAGAAAAGCTTTTCATGAACGGCTACCAAACCTGGACCGCCTGCCCGGAGCTGGGCAAATGGGACCGGCAGCACGGTGTTGAGCGTGTCCCGAAATTTCTTTTGGAGAAATACAGCTTTGACCGTTACGGCGATTATCATTTTGTTCCCTACAGCGGCAAGAGGGGACAGAGCCACGGCTTCTCCTACTGCTATTTCCGGCGCGGAAAGACCTACCGCCTTTTGGCCAGCCTGGACGAGGCACCGGGCTATACGATTTTTTCCTATGACAGCCGCACCGCACAGCTGCGCATTGAACGCGACTGCGCCGGGGTACAGCATACCGGCGGCAGCTTTCTTGCGTTCTCCCTCTTTTTTGCCGAGGGCACCGAGGACGAGGTATTTGACGCATGGTTTGCGGCGCTGGGCTGCCGCCCCCGCACCACGCGCAGGCTGGCCGGGTATTCCAGCTGGTATAACCGCTACCAGAACATTGATGAGGCCTCGATCCAGGAAGACCTCAACGGCTGCAAAACGCTTTTCCGCGCAGGGGATCTCTTTCAGATCGACGATGGATGGGAGCGCAAGGTAGGAGACTGGCTGGAGCCTGACCCTGCCAAATTCCCCAACGGGCTGCGCTCGCTGGCAGATGCAGCCCATGAAAGCGGCTTTCTGGCAGGACTGTGGCTGGCACCGTTCGTCTGCGAAAAGGAATCCCTGCTCTGCAAAGATCACCCGGACTGGCTGCTGCAGGCGGACGGTCAGCCCTGGTGCTGCGGCTGTAACTGGAGCAGCTTTTATGCGCTGGACATCGACCACCCGGAGGTACAGGCCTACCTCAAGCAGGTCTTTGACCGCGTCCTGCAGGATTGGGGCTTTGACCTTGTCAAGCTGGACTTTCTCTACGGCGCAGCACCGTTCGGCAACGCCCGGGAATCCCGCGCAGGACGGATGCAGCGCGCCATGGCACTGCTGCGCTCATGGTGCGGCGACAAGCTGATCCTCGGCTGCGGTGTGCCGGTCATGCCTGCCTTTGGCATCGTTGACTACTGCCGCATTGGGTGTGATGTAGGGCTGGACTGGGACGATGTGTGGTATATGCGGCTTTTCCACCGCGAGCGGGTCTCCACAAGGCAGTCCATCGGCAACACGATTTTCCGCCGCCAACTCAACGGGCGTGCTTACGGCAGCGACCCCGATGTATTCTTCCTGCGCGAGGAAAACTGCAAGCTGACCCTACAGCAAAAGCAGACCCTGGCCCGGGTCAATGCGCTGTTCAGCGGCATCCTGCTCACCTCCGATATGCCCAGTCGCTATACGGATGAGATGCGCCGCCAATACAACGCCCTGCGGGAATTGACCGACCACGCCGAAAATTGCACCGTGGATGCAGACGACGGACTGACCGTACACTACACTTTGTACGGCAAGCAGCAGGCGATCAAGCTTTTTTGACCGTTCAGCCTTCTTCAAAAACACACAAAATTTTTGCTGCGGCGGCTGATGGAATTGCAATCACAGGGTGGGGGATGGTATAATGTGTAAATAGGGCGGTATGCCCTTCCGCTTTGAAGGCAAGATGTCCCTGAAGCAGGCACTGCCGCTGGGCATGCAGCATGTGTTGGCGATGTTTGTTGGCAACCTTACGCCGCTGCTTATCATCACGGGCGCCTGCGGCCTGGCCGGCGGCGAATTTGCCGACCTGCGCGTCACGCTGCTGCAGAATGCGATGCTTGTGGCGGGCATCGTCACACTGGTTCAGCTGTATTCCATCGGCCCCATCGGCGGCAAGGTGCCTATCATCATGGGCACCTCCTCCGGCTTCATCGGGGTATTCAGCTCGGTCGCAGCCTCGATGGGCGGCGGTGTGCTGGCCTACGGCGCAATCATGGGCGCGTCCTTGATCGGCGGCCTGTTTGAGACAGTGCTGGGCTTTTTTCTGAAGCCGCTGCGCAAGCTGCTGCCCTCTGTCGTTACCGGCACGGTGGTGCTTTCCATCGGTCTGAGCTTGATTTCTGTCGGTGTAAATTCCTTCGGCGGCGGCAACACCGCGCAGGATTTCGGCTCGGTCGAAAACCTGCTGCTCGCCATCTTTGTGCTGGTCGTCATCCTGATCTGCAAGCACTCCGGCAGCACCTTTTTGAATTCCTCCTCGATTTTGGTGGGCATCATCTGCGGCTACATTGCAGCGTTTCTCATGGGCCTTGTTCTGCCCACCACGGCGCTGAACGCCGAGGGCGTTGCCTACACCAAGGCATGGGTGCTGAACTGGAATAAGGTGGCCGAGGCCAAATGGTTTGCATTGCCCGAGCTGATGCCGGTCAAGCCGGTGTTTGATATGCGCGCGATCGCACCGGTCATGATTATGTTCATCGTCACGGCGGTCGAAACCGTGGGCGATATTTCCGGCGTTATCATGGGCGGCATGGACCGCGAGGCCACCGACACCGAGCTGTCCGGCGGCGTCATCTGCGATGGTATCGGTTCCAGCTTCGCCGCACTGTTCGGCGTACTGCCCAACACCTCCTTCAGCCAGAATGTCGGCCTTGTCAGCATGACCAAGGTCGTCAACCGCTTTGCGCTGGCCACCGGCGGCATCTTCCTGATTCTCTGCGGTCTGGTGCCCAAGCTGGGCGCGCTCGTCTCGATCATGCCGCAGTCAGTGCTGGGCGGCGCAGCTGTCATGATGTTCTCTTCCATCGTGGTGAGCGGTATTCAGCTCATCACCCGCGAGCCGCTGACCCCGCGCAGCCTGAGCATCGTCTCTGTAGCGCTCGGTCTCGGCTACGGCATCGGTGCCAACAACGGCATCCTTGCACACGCACCGCAGATGCTCTCTCTGGTATTCGGCGGCTCCGGCATTGTGCCCGCCGCACTCGTTGCCATCCTCTTGAATCTGGCCATTCCCAAGGACGAAAACGGCTAAAGTAAGCTTTTCTCAATAGCGGGCAGTGTAAAGCGCACTGCCCGCTATTGATTTTTTGTTGAAATTCAAACGCACAAAAGCACTTTTAGCACCCTATTGACATTTGGGTGCCAGACTGCTATTATATGACCGAAATATCGTAGAATCGTTGCTGGTGCGCCGTTTTGGCTGCAGGCAGCTTTTTTACGATCCAGCGGTTAGATTATTCTAACGCGCATATACAAACTGCCATGCTGCCGCCGGGCAGCTTTTCAAATAAGCAGCAGTTAGTTGATGCAAACCAAGGAACTGAGCATTACGAAAAAGAATTTTTGGGACAGAAATGCAGCAAGGTATGACCGCTTTATGCGCAAGAACGCAATAGCCTACGATCAATTATATGCATTGCTTCGCCCTGCTGTGTGGCACAAAGCCGTTTTGGAGGTGGCCACCGGCACAGGGCAGGTGGCAAAACATCTCCTGTGTTCTGCCGACCACATTGAGGCTACCGACGCCTCCGCAGCGATGATTTCGCAGGCAAAGCGGGGTAATTATTCCTCCAAGCTGTATTTTTCCGTGCAGGATATGTTCCATCTGCCTTATGCTGACCAGTCCTTTGATGCTGTCATTGTCTCCAATGCACTGCACATTGTGCCGCACCCCGAGAAAGCCCTTATCGAGTTTCGCCGTGTGCTTAAAAACGATGGCACGCTGATTGCTCCTACCTTTACCCATGCAGAGAATTCCCCTTGGGGAAATCTTCAGGCCCTTGCGCTGAAAATTGCAGGCTTTCCGCTGCGCAGCAGATGGACGAGTGCTGCGTATCTGGCATTTTTGCAGCAAAACGGCTGGACCGTTTGCAAAAGTGTTGTTTTGCAGAATTCCATTCCACTTACCTACGCAGAGTGTAAAAAAGTTGAAAGGAGATAAATGATGTCATTTTTTGAAAATACGAGAGACCCCAAAGGCTTCGGCGGCAGGCTGATGGTCACCATGATGAACCTTGCCCACACCCCCGTGGCGCTGTGGGGGCTTCACTTTCTGCATCTTGCGCCGGACGCAAAGGTGCTGGACTGCGGCTGCGGCGGCGGAGCGAATATCAAACGGCTGCTGAAAAGGTGTCCGCGCGGCATCGTAAAGGGCGTGGATTACTCTGCTGTCAGCGTCGAAAAATCCCGCCGTCTCAATGCAGAGGCGATTCAAAGGGATCGCTGTGTCATCTGGCAGGGCAGCGTGCAGCGCATCATTTTTGCCAGCGATTGGTTCGATGCAGTCACAGCGTTTGAAACCGTCTATTTCTGGCCGGACCTTGCAAAATGCTTCCGGGAGGTTTGGCGGGTTTTGAAGCCGGGCGGCACCTTCCTCATCTGCAATGAAGTCAACGGCGACACGGACAAAGACAAAAAATGGACAGAAATCATTGATGGCATGACCATCTACAAGGATACTGAGCTGAACGCATATCTTGAGCAAGCGGGCTTTTGTGACATTGTGGTACACAAAAGCAAAACAGGCTGGCTGTGTTTGACCGCCGTAAAGCGAAGTGACTGTGGCTGCGGGAGGCAGGAGAATGAAGGTTTATGAATTTGGGGCGGATACCGCTCCGGTCATTTTGCTGTTGCCCGGCACCTGCTGCCACTGGAAAAGCAACTTTGGCCAAGTGATCCCTCTGTTGCAGCGGGATTTTCGCGTACTTTGCGTCAGCTATGATGGCTTTGACGAAACAGAAAGTACCGAATTTCCGACAATGCTTGCAGAAACCGAAAAAATCGAAGCCTACATCCTGAAAAACTGCGGCGGGCATATACGGGCCGCCTACGGCTGCTCTCTGGGCGGCTCTTTCGTGGGACTGCTGGCAGCACGGAAAAGCATACATATGGACTACGGTATTCTGGGCAGCTCCGACCTTGACCAATGCTCCAAGCTCGCGGCCAAATTACAAACGAATCTTCTCCTGCCGCTGATTTATCCGCTGATTCGGGACGGGCAGTTCAAAAGTTGCTTTCTGCAGAAGCGATTAGAAAAGTGCTCCGCGGAGAAGGGGGACTATGTCCGCGCTTTTATGGCGATGTTCGGTGCTGCACGCCCCTATGTGACGATGCAAAGCTGTAAAAACCAATTTTATTCCGACCTCATCACGCCCTTGCCGGAGGGAATTGATGTTCCCGGTACGGAGATTCATATTTTCTACGCGCTGAAAATGGGAGCGAAGTATCGCGCGCGTTATCAGCAGCATTTTGCGCACCCCGTAATTCATGAGCAGCATCTGCAGCATGAGGAGCTGCTGGCCTGTTACCCTTACAAATGGGCACAGCTTGTCAAAAGCATCCTTGAACAGGGGGTATAAAATACCTGTGTTTTTGTGTATATACCATAAAAGGAGGCGACTTCATTGACAGAAACTTTTTGGGGGATTCTGATTCCCTTTTTGGGTACATCGCTGGGCGCAGCGTGCGTATTTTTTATGCGGCGCGCTCTGGGAGATCTGGTGCAGCGCTCACTTGCAGGCTTTGCCGCCGGTGTGATGGTGGCGGCATCGGTCTGGAGCCTGCTGATCCCGGCAATCGAACAGTCGGAGAAGTTGGGACGGTTCGCCTTTTTCCCGGCGTTTGCCGGATTTTGGTTCGGCGTGCTGTTTTTGCTTGCCCTGGATCATCTGATACCCCACCTGCATGTCGGCAGTGAGGAGGCTGAGGGGCCAAAAAGCAGGCTGGGCCGCACTACGATGATGGTGCTGGCAGTGACCCTGCACAACATCCCGGAGGGCATGGCAGTCGGTGTGATGTACGCCGGCTTTCTCGCAGGCAGCGCACAGATCACCGCGGCGAGCGCGCTGGCCCTGTCCCTCGGCATAGCCATCCAGAATTTCCCGGAGGGCGCCATCATCTCGATGCCCCTGCGCGCCGAAGGGGAGAGCAAGGGCAGGGCCTTTGCAGGCGGTGTGCTTTCGGGCGTGGTTGAGCCAATCGGCGCAGTGGTGACGATTTTGGCCGCGCAGCTTGTGATACCGGCATTGCCTTACCTTTTGAGCTTTGCTGCGGGCGCGATGCTCTATGTCGTGGTGGAAGAGCTGATTCCCGAAATGTCACAGGGACGGCACTCTAACCTTGGCACAGTATTCTTTGCTGTCGGCTTCAGTGTGATGATGGTGCTGGATGTGGCACTGGGGTAACAGGAGCCTTACAACGCAGAAAATGCAAACAGCTTCACCCGGCCCGACACAAAGTCAGTCAGAAAAGGTCCAGCATGGTATCCAGATACAACTCCTCGCGGACAGCCAGCTGATATTCCGGCTTGGTCAGGTAGTGAAGCAAAAATTCAAGGATCAGCGCACTGCCAAGGCCGCGCCCCTCGATCTTGAATTGGGTGAAGTCCCTCGGCAGGTAGGTATCCCGGATGGCCTTGATGCCGATAAAGCCGGGGTTCGCCATCGCTCGGGAGAAGCGATACCCGTCCGCTGCGCCGGGGGCGCTGCAGTGATGCTCCGGGCCGGGCAGACCCAGATTTTTGCGGCTGACGGCCTCATAGCAGGCTCTGCGTTCCGTGCATCCGAACCAGCAGCACTCATTGCAGAGGAACTCCACCTTGTCCTTCTGGGACTGGGGCAGCGCTGCAAGTCGGTCAAATGCTCGGTTCAGCCGGAAATCCGGCACGACATAGCGAAACTCGGGCCGTGCCAGCTCCCGCTGCAAATCGTTGAAGTCTGTCAGCACTTTTGTGGTTGAGGATACAAGATACAGCGATGGATAGTTCTTTTTCAGGTACTGCGTCAGCAGCTCAGCATGAACGATGGCGCCGTTTTGCGGGTCATTTTGTTCCTGAAACAGTCGGCAGAGCGCATTGCAGTCCGGGTCTGTGAGATGCTCCGGGCGCAGTAATGAATTGCTGAGTGTCAGCCGCGCCGAGATGCCGTATTCACGCGTCAGCGCCAGCACCTCGCGTGGGGTGCGGTCACTGTACTCGACCCGTCCGCCCGCCCATAAGCAGTCAGACGGTGCGCCGTAGATCGAGCCGATGGCGCACCAGTCGTAAAAATACTCCCGGTGCGCACGATAAAGCGGCAAAAACGCCGCATACAGGTCATAAAATTCAAACAGACCGGGCAGATGAAACAGGGCTGTGCCCTGATGAGGTGTTTCCATAGCGGGGACCTTTCCTGGCCGCACAGGCGGCCCGATGGGATATATTTATTATACCAGCAATCCTGCCGGAATGCAAAGCGAAGCGCCGCGTCAGCCAAAACAACCGATGCAGTGCTTTTTATCGGTTTATAGGTAATGGCCTTCGGCCTTTTGTGCCAAATTCCGAAGGCCGTTGAGGCAGCATAAACAGGTGTGGTACTGTATCCTCAATCGGCATTGGCCGAATGGAAGAATTAATAATCATCTGTCGAACGGCAAAGCAGCTTTACAATCTTCGGTAAAAAAGCGTGATGAACAACGATTTTGCAGGAATCGCCAAAAAGGCCTTGCACTTTTTGTACAGTCTGCTATAATAACAGCATCACAGAACACGAACGGGACAAAGGGGTCGCGTACTTGTAAAAGTACAGCGGCCCCTTTCCGTTACGCACAAAGGCGTGCAGCACATCACCGTGCTGTGCGCCTTTTGTTTTGGATGAATATCAGAAAGAGGGGTCACACAATGAAAAAGCGTAATCGAGTTCTGGCACTTACCGTAGCAGCTGCAATGTCCGCCAGTCTGCTGGCAGGCTGCGGCTCCAGCGCACAGCAGGGCGGGGCCGCATCAAGTGAAGCTGCTTCCACCGACGCCGCCGCATCTGTGTCGGACGGCGGTGAGGATAACATCATTCGCGTCGGCGTTGTCTGTTCCATGACCGGCGGATCCGCTATCTATGGCGAGGGCGCACAGAACGCCGTCGACATGGCAGTCGAGGAGATCAACGCGGGTGATTCCGGCTACAAAATAGAAATCGTCAACGGCGGCAAGGTCGCAGACGATGCTAAGGACGCCAAGCAGGCCATGAACGCCTACAACAAGGTCATGGCCGACTCGCCGGAGGCCATCGTGGGCAGCTTCTTCTCGTCGGTCACACTGCCCATGGCAGAACAGGCCTCCAAAGACGGCATGCTGCTGCTGGCAACAGGTGCGACAAACGCCGATGTGACTTTAAAAGGCGATTCGATTTTCCGCAACTGCTTCATTGACCCGTACCAGGGCAAGATGGCGGCATTGTTCGCAAAAGACAAGGGCTTTGCCAAGGTGGCCGTCATCTATGCAAAAGATGATGACTACTCCAATGGTCTGAAGGACGCCTTTGTTGAAAACTGCGAGGCTAACGGCATTGAGGTCGCCTACGTCGGCGAGTGCATGACCACCGATACAGACTACTCTTCGCAGGCGGCACAGGCCGTTGCAAGCGGTGCAGATCTGCTGTATTATCCCTGCTTCCTCGACACCGTTCCGCTTCTTGTTGGTGCAGCCCGCAATGCCGGATTTACCGGTGCAATCATGGGCGGTGACGGCTGGGACGGCTCCGATACCACCGGCCTTGCCGAACAGTTCGATGACTGCTACTTCACGAACCACTATTCCAGCGAGGATACCGCCCCGGCTGTCCAGAACTTTGTTGCCAAGTACACAGAAAAGTACGGCACCGAAAGCCTGAACGCCTGCGCAGCCCTGTATTACGACGCTATGTATATGCTGGTGCAGGCCGCCGAGAACGCAGGCGGTACCGACACGGCAAGCCTTGTCAAGGGTATGACCGGCATGAGCTTCACCGGTGTCGGCGGCGACATTACGCTGGACGAGAACGGCGACGCAATCAAGAGCATTGCAATCAATACCTACATTGACGGCGAAGTCAAGTGGACCGAGACACTGGGGTCCGACGGCACGGTCGTTTCCAAGGCAGAGTAAGATACAATCGCATTGGGGCGGGGGAAAAGGCCCCGCCCTTTGCGTTTAGGAAAGGGGAATGGACCAGATGACTTTCTCACTGTTTTTTCAAAGCCTGATAAACGGCTTAAACCAGGGCGCAATTTATGCGCTGATTGCCTTGGGCTACACAATGGTCTACGGCATTATCCGCATGATCAACTTCGCCCACGGTGACTTTATCATGATCGGCGCATACACGCTGTTCTATACCATCCCGCTGATGATCAACGCCGGGATGCCCGCATGGCTTTCGGTTATCGTTGCTATTGCGGTATGCGCGTTGGTGGGCGTACTGGTCGAAACCTTTGCCTACCGCCCCGTGCGCAAGGCAGGACCGATGTCCGCGCTGATCACGGCGCTGGCTATGAGCATCTTTTTGGAGAACCTGGCCATGGTACTGTTTGGTGCCAAGCCCCACAACGTGCAGGCCATCTTCAGCCTGCCCACCATCACCGTGGGCAGCGTGGCCCTGCCGCTGAACGTACTGCTGACGATTGCCATTGGCCTGGGCATTATGATTGCCTTGCAGCTTTTCGTCAAAAAGACGAAGCTCGGCAAGGCGATGCGTGCCGTGCCGCAGGATAAGGATGCGTCAACTTTGGTAGGTATCAATGTCAACAAAATTATCACCACGACCTTTGCCATCGGCTCGGGCCTGGCGGCGGTAGCGGCGCTGATGTACTGCGCCACCTATCCCCGCGTCACGAACGATATGGGCAGCATGATGGGCATGAAGGCGTTTATCGCCGCCGTGCTGGGCGGCATCGGAATCATCCCCGGCGCGATGCTGGGAGGTATCCTGATCGGCCTGATTGAAATTTTTGTCAAGCTGTTTGCCCCCGGCTGGTACGAGGCCGTGACCTACGGTACGCTGATCGTGATTCTGCTGGTGAAGCCTTCCGGTATTCTGGGCAAGAATGTCGGTGAAAAAGTGTAAGGGAGCGTGAACAAAATGACGAAACGACGGCTGGCCTCCTACGGCCTGAATCTGGTTGGTGTCGCGCTGCTGTACGCGGCCATCACGCTGGCTTTTACCTTCAACGTCTTCGGCAAAAGCACGACTTACATCCAGGGCATCTGCACGACGGCCTGCTACACGATCATCATGGTCACGTCGCTCAACCTCGTCGTGGGCTTTATGGGTGAGTTCTCGATGGGTCATGCGGGCTTTGTCTCGGTGGGGGCGTATGTGTCCGCCATCGTGTCCGGCGCGCTGGCCGGGCACGGGCTTTCGGATCTGGCGCTGCTGCTCGTTGCGATTCTGGCGGGCGGCCTGGCCGCGGGCCTTATGGGCATTGCAGTCGGCATCCCGGCACTGCGGCTGCGGGGCGACTACCTGGCTATCGTTACGATGGCTTTTGCCGAGATTATCCGCGTCTGCTTCTGCAACTTTTCCATTACGGGCGGCGGCAAGACGATGAGCGGCATTCTCAAGCTTTCCACGTTTGACCGCGCATTCTGGATCATGGTCGTCTGCGTGACGGTTATGTTTCTGTTTGTGCGCAGCCGCTTTGGCCGCACGGTGCAGGCCATCCGCGAGGATTACATTGCGGCGTCGGCCTCGGGCATCAACGTGACCTACTACAAGGTACTGACCTTTGCGGTCTCGGCGTTCTTTGCGGGCGTCGGCGGCAGCGTCTACGCCCACTACATGACCGCGATGATCCCCACAAACTTCAACTTCAACTATTCGGCAGAGCTGCTCTCTGAAGTCATCATCGGCGGCACGGGCTCGCTGACCGGCTCCATCATCGGTGCGGCATTCTTGTCCAGCCTGCCGGAGCTGATGCGTGATTTCTCCACCTACCGTATGCTGGCCTACTCTGTCGTGCTGGTGCTGGTCATGCTGTTCCGCCCGGGCGGTATCTTCGGACGCTGGGAGTTCAGCCTGACCCGCCTGTTGGACGGCATTCGGCACCCCAAGGCAAAAGCCGCGAAAGGAGCGTGAACCCGTTATGGCAGCACCCGTATTGAAAGCACAGCATCTCGGCATCCAGTTCGGCGGCCTGAAGGCTGTGGATGACTTCAACATGGAAATTGGCGAGTCCGAGCTGGTCGGGCTCATCGGCCCCAACGGCGCGGGCAAGACGACGGTTTTCAACCTCATTACCGGCGTCTACAAACCCACCGAGGGTTCGTTCTACCTCTGCGGTGAGCGGATGAACGGCAAAAAAACGCATCAGATCGTCCATGCGGGCATTGCCCGCACGTTCCAGAACATCCGCCTGTTCAAAAAGATGACTGTCATCGAGAACGTCAAGACGGCCATGCAGGGCCACACGACCTACGGCATGGCGGACGCCATCTTCCGTACCAAAAAGTACTGGCAGCAGGAGGCGGAAATCACCGCCCGCGCCAAGGAGCTGCTGTCCGTCGTGCACCTCTCCGGCAAGGAGGATCTGGAGGCCGACAATCTGCCTTACGGCGAGCAGCGCCGCCTGGAGATTGCCCGCGCCCTGGCCACCGATATGAAGCTGCTGCTGCTTGACGAACCGGCGGCGGGCATGAACCCCACCGAGACCGAGGAGCTGCTGGAAATCATCAACTACATCCGCAAGGAATTTAAAGTGTCCGTCCTGCTCATCGAGCATGATATGAGCCTTGTCATGAAGATCTGCGAGCGCATTCAGGTGCTGGATTTCGGCACCACGATTGCTTCCGGCACGCCGGAGCAGATTGCCAACGACCCGCATGTCATCGAGGCATATCTGGGCAAGGACGAACCGGGGGAGGCCGCCAATGCTTGAGATCAAAGACCTGTACGTCAACTACGGTGCCGTCCACGCGCTGAACGGCGTATCCATGACCGTGAAGGATGGCGAGATCGTCTCGCTGATTGGGGCGAACGGCGCCGGAAAAACAACGACCCTGCGCACGATAACCGGTCTGGAAAAGGCGGCAAGCGGCTCCATCACCTTCGACGGGCACGACCTGCGCAAGATTGAACCCAGCAAAATCATCACGCTGAAACTGGCCCATGTGCCGGAAGGGCGGCACATCTTTCCCCAGATGACGGTGGAAGAAAACCTCGAGATGGGGGCTTTTACCGACCAAGCCGACATGGCCAGAACGATGGCCGATGTCTATGAGCGTTTTCCCCGCTTAAAAGAGCGCAAGCGCCAGCTGGCTGGCACGCTCTCCGGCGGCGAGCAGCAGATGCTGGCCGTTGGCCGCGCCCTGATGGGAAAGCCGAAGATGATTTTGATGGATGAGCCGTCCATGGGTCTGTCCCCGCTGTTGGTAAAGGAAATTTTTGCCATCATCCGGGAGGTGAACAAGCAGGGCATTACGATTCTGCTGGTGGAGCAGAACGCCAAGATGGCGCTGGCCATCTCTGACCGTGCCTACGTGCTGGAAACCGGCACCATCACGCTTTCCGGCGATGCGCAGGAGCTGCTGAACGACACTCGCGTCAAAAAAGCCTATTTGGGGCAGTAAGGAGGAAGTGCTATGTATCCGAACTATCCCTACTTTGCCGTGGCCATTACCCGCACCTGCGGGTCGGGCGGCGGCAGTTACATCGGCAAAAAGCTGGCGCAGGATTTTGATATTGATCTGTATGACCGCAAACTGCTGCGCCTGGCAGCCGAGGACAGCGGCATCAATGAAAAAATCTTTGCCGCTGCCGATGAAAACACCAAAAAAACTCTGCTATACCGTGTTTCGCGGCATATCTACGACGGCAGCGTCATCCCGCCGGAGAGCGGCAATTTCATCAGTGACCAGAACCTTTTCAACTATCAGGCCAAGGTCCTGCGGGAGCTGCTGAACGAGGAAAGCTACATCTGCGTGGGCCGCGCGGCGGATTTTGTGCTGAAAGACAAACCCAATGTGCTGACCGTCTACATCGACGCGCCCTATGAGGACCGCATTGAGCGAGAGATGAAGCGCCAGGGCATCGGACGCAGCCAGGCTATCCACTACATTGATAAGCTCGACCACTATCGGGAAAGTTACTACAAGTATCATACGGGCCGCCAGTGGAAGCGTGTGGAAAATTACGACCTCTGCCTGGACAGCGCCGCGGTTGGGCTGGATAACTGCGTGGAGGTCATCAAGAAAGTTATTGAACTGAAATTTGGGGCAAAGTGCCCGCGGTAAAAAGCAACAGGGGAGGAAAGACTTATGGAAGCACTGGCCTATTATGACGGAAAAATCGGCACACCGGAGGAACTGACAGTTCCCTTCAATGATCGTGTGCATTTCTTCGGTGACGGTGTATACGACGCCACTGTCGGCGCAAACGGCAAGGTCTACCTGCTGCAGGACCACCTTGACCGCTTTTACACCAGCGCCAGGGCATTGGATATCCACATCCCGATGCCGAAAGACGAGCTTGGCAGACTGCTGACCGACCTGCTGGCCAAAGTAGACGGTACAACGCATTTTGTTTACTGGCAGGTCACCCGCGGCGTCGAGACCCGCAACCACGTCTACGCCGAGGACCTGCCCGGCAAGCTGTGGGTATCCATCCGCCAGAACCATTTGAACGACCCGGATGTGCCCATCAAGCTCAACACCGAGGAAGACACACGCTTTTATCACTGCAACATCAAGACGCTGAACTTGCTGCCCAGCGTCGTGGCCGCCCAGCACGCCAAGCGCATCGGCGTGCTGGAGACGGTGTTCCACCGCGGTGACATCGTGACCGAGTGCGCCCACTCCAACGTGTCGATTCTGAAGGATGGCGTATTTTATTCGCATCCCAACGATGAATTTATCCTGCGCGGTATCGCCAAGACCCACATGATCCAAGCGTGCTACCGCCTGGGCATTACAGTCATGGAAAAATGCTTTACGCTGGATGACCTGCGCAGCGCCGATGAGATCATCGTGACGTCGTCCTCCAACTTCTGCCTGCACGCCTGCGAGGTGGACGGCAAGCCCGCGGGCGGCAAAGACCCCGCCACGCTGAAAGCGATTCAGAACGAGGTCCTGCGCGAATACTACGCCTACACCGGCAAAACAACCGTTGTAGACTGAAACGGGGGTGGGAAGGATGACCCGTGACGAACTGGAAAAGCGCAACGTAGGCGAAAATCTCGATGCTTTGATGAATCTTGACCCCCGCGGCTACGGTGTCTGCCGCATTTTGTACGCGGGCAGCCGCGCTTATACCGGTGAACCTCTGACGATGCACGCGGCGCAGGTGCTGTGCGATGCGGTAAAAGAGAACGATCTGGTGTACATTATTACCGGATTCGTCCTGCTGCCGCATAAAGTGCCCGAGATGGACGGCACGGTCAGTTCCATGCTGCTGGCCCGCGCGTTGGTGATGGCGTTCGGTGCAAAGCCGGTCATCGTATGCCCCGCCGACAGCGTTCAGGCCATAGAAAAGTGCGCCGCCGTCGTTGGTCTGCATATCTATGAAGACCTCGACATCGTGCAGACGCTGCCTTTAAGCATGGGGGTCGTTGCCTTTACCAAAACCCTGGCCGACGCCCCGGCCCAGGCTGCCGAGCTGGCTGCCCGCAAGCCCGCGGCAGTCGTCTCTGTCGAAGCCTGCGGCGCGAACGCCCTGGGGGTCTGTCACAATGCCGTCGGGCTGGACGTGACCGCCTTGCAGGCCCGCAGCGATGTGCTGTGGGAAAAGCTGCGCGCCGACGGTGTGCCGAATATCGCCATCGGTGACCTGGGCAATGAGATCGGCATGGGCACGATTGCCGACCACATCAAAAAATATGTGCCGTTCACCAACAGGGGCGAGTGCCAATGCGGCTGCGGCGGGGGCATATTAAGCGCCACCAGAACTGACAACATTATCACGGCCACCTGCTCCGACTGGGGCTGCTACGGCTTGATGGCCGCGCTGGCGTATCTCAAAAAAGATATGGAGATCCTGCACCACGAGGACATGGAGTCCGAGGTCATGCGGGTGGCGGCACGCAACGGGTTTATTGATATGACGGGCTCACTGCTGCCGGGCATTGACGGATTCAGCACGCGCATGAACGTCAGCATCGTCAGTCTGATGCGCCAGTGCACGGCCTACGCGGTACGGTACTCCCACAAGTCTGATCACTGGTTCGGCCCTGTGTTGGCAAAGCACTTCTTTGACTGACTATTATAGAAGGAAGGGGGCAGCGGTCATGCTGCCGTTTACGGTACACCCGGTTGGGGACTGCGCCCTGCTGGCGGGATTCACCCAGCGCATTGCACCGGAGATCGGCGCGGCGGTGGCGGCACTGAACAGCCGTGTTTTGGCGGCCAAGCTGCCCGGCGTGACCGAGACAGTGCCCGCTTTTGCGTCGCTGCTGGTGGTGTATGATCCGCTTGTGACCGACTATGACACGCTGGCGGCAGCCCTGCAAGGGCTGCGTGACGCTGACGGCGCGGACACCGCGGCGGGGGAGGGGAGGCTGGTCACGATCCCTGTATGCTACGGCGGCGATTTCGGCCCCGACCTGCCCTTTGTGGCAAAGCACGCGGGGCTGACCGAAGCAGAAGTCATCGCGCTGCACACCGGGCGGGAATACCGTATTTATATGCTGGGGTTCCTGCCGGGGTTCCCGTACCTGGGCGGGCTGGACGAACGATTGTTTACCCCGCGGCTGAACACACCGCGCACGGCCATCCCGGCCGGGGCGGTGGGCATCGGCGGCGAACAGACCGGCATTTACCCTATTGCCAGCCCGGGCGGCTGGCAGCTCATTGGCCGCACGCCGCGCAAACTGTTTGACCCGGAATCGGGCGCACTGCCCTACACGGCGGGGGACCGCATAAAATTTAAACCCATCACCGCGGCGGAATTTGCAGCCCTGGCGGCAAAGGAGGGCACGGCATGAGCATCACCGTACTGGACCCCGGCCCGCTTACAACTGTGCAGGATGCGGGCCGCTTGGGCTATGCTGCCCAGGGTTACCGCAGCTGCGGCGCAGCGGACGGATACGCTTACCGTCTGGGCAATGTGCTGGTCGGCAACGACCCGGGTGCAGCCGTGCTGGAATGCACCCTGCGCGGCGCGGCCCTGCGGTTTGAAACGGACACCGTCTTTGCTCTGACGGGGGCCGAAAGCCCTGCTGCGCTGGACAGTACGCCCGTATCCTATTACGCACCGCTGCTTGCCAAAGCAGGCAGTGTGCTGCAGATGGGGGCCGCAAAAACAGGACTGCGCAGCTATCTGGCCGTGGGCGGCGGCATTGCCACCCCGCCCGTGCTGGGCAGCCGCGCCACCGATGTAAAATGCGGCATCGGCGGCTTGGAGGGCCGCAAGCTGGCCGCGGGCGATACCCTGGCCATAGGCTCATGTGATACCCCCGCGCTGTGGCAGGCCATCACTGCCAAACGGCTGGACCGTCCCTTGCGGGACAAGACTGTGTGCGGCGGGCTGCACCCCATGCGCGTGCAGGGGACGCAGATGCTGCCGCTGCTGCGCGCCGTGCCAGGCCCGCAGGACGCCGCCTTTACCGTGCAGGGTCGGCAGGATTTTATCCACGGTATCTATACCCTGACGCCGGACTGTGACCGTATGGCCTGCAAGCTGGCGGGCACGCCGCTGCAAATGCGCCGCGGCGCGGATATTCTCTCCGACGGTATTGTGCCCGGGTCGGTGCAGGTCTCCGCCGACGGGCAGCCCATTGTCATGCTGGCCGACCACCAGACCACGGGCGGCTATGCCAAAATTGCCACGGTGATTTCTGCCGACTTACCCGCGCTGGCGCAGCTCCGCCCCGGGCAGCGGGTATGCTTTACCTTTGTGACGCCGTCCCGGGCCGTGCAGGCTGCCCGGCAGCAGGCGGCCCTGTGGCAGCGGGTAAGAGATCGCTTGTAAAAGAAGGTGCACGTTATGAACTATTCCGCATTTCCCCCGGCTGAGATTCGGGCGCTGATCCGCGCGGGCAAGCTGGATGCCCCGACCACAGGCTGCTGCGACGGCTACGCCCAGGGCAATCTTGTGGTCCTGCCAAAGGCGCTGGCGTGGGATTTCCTGCTGTTCTGCCAGCGCAACCCCAAGGCCTGCCCGCTGCTGGAAGTGGCCGATGCCGGGGAGCGCAGCTTCTCCCAATTTGCCCCGGGCAGCGATATTGCGCAGGACATCCCGCGCTACCGCATCTACCGAAACGGCGAATTGACCGAAGAAACCACCGATGTGGTGCGCTATTTTGAGGAACGGTCCGATTTGGTCAGCTTCCTCATCGGGTGTAGCTTCTCCTTTGAGTCGGCGCTGCTGGACGCGGACATCCCGGTGCGCCAGATCGAGGAAGGCGTCAATGTACCGATGTACAACACCAACATTCCCTGCACGCCCGCGGGGGTGTTCAGCGGAAATATGGTCGTCAGTATGCGTCCGATTCCCCACGCGCAGGTGCCTGCGGCGGTGGCCATCACGGCGGGCATGCCCCGCGTGCACGGTGCGCCGGTGCAGATCGGCACGCCGGAAGCCATCGGCATCACCGATCTGGCCCACCCTGATTACGGCGATGCCGTGACGATTCGTCCGGGCGAAACACCGGTTTTCTGGCCCTGCGGGGTCACGCCCCAGGCCGTGGTCATGCACTCGAAGCCGGAATTCTGCATCACGCACGCGCCGGGGTATATGTTTGTGACCGACGTAAAAAACACACTGCTGAAATACTAAGGGGGATGTTGCAATGCCGTCCATTGATTTAAACTGCGACCTGGGCGAGAGTTTCGGCGCGTACACCATCGGCATGGATGCCGAAATTTTGCCCTATGTGACCAGCGCGAACATCGCCTGCGGGTTCCACGCGGGCGACCCGTCCGTGATGCGAAAGAGCGTTCTGCTGTGCAAAAAGTACGGCGTGCAGGTGGGTGCACACCCGGGACTGCCGGATTTGCAGGGCTTTGGCCGCCGCAGAATGGCAATTTCCCCCGCCGAAGCCGAGGCCGACGTGATGTACCAGATCGGTGCGCTGAAGGCATTTTGCGACGCGGCGGGCGTACCGCTGCACCACGTCAAACCCCACGGCGCGCTGTACAACATGGCCGCCAGGGATCCGGTGCTGGCGGCGGCCATCTGCCGCGCTGTGCAGGCTGCAGCTCCCGGTGCTGTGCTGCTGGCGCTCTCCGGCAGCGAGATGGTCAAGGCCGCAAACGCCATCGGACTGCCCGTTGCCAGCGAGGTATTTGCAGATCGCGGCTACCAGGCCGACGGCAGCCTTGTGCCACGCGGCGCTCCCGGCGCAATGATCGAGGACGAGGATACCGCCATTGCGCGGGTCTTGCAGATGGCGGCGCAGGGTACCGTACAGGCCGACGACGGCAGCACCGTAACCCTGCAGGCCGATTCCGTCTGCGTCCACGGCGACGGCCCCAAAGCCCTCGCCTTCGTGCAAAAAATCTCCGCCGCCCTCCTTGCCGCAGGGACAGCAGTTGCAGCATTTTGATTGTAGGCAGAAAGCAAGATGGGGAATGAACCTATCGGAAGAAGGTAAAGCAGCGCTAAGCGGCAGGAACTTTTTGTCAATAAAAATACCGTTGTATCGTGTGATACAACGGTTGAATAATTTGAATGCAGCCTTTATGTGTTTAGGCAGCGGACCCCGCACGGAGGACGAGCCGACACCATAGCACGAAGGCTGTTTTCATTCCGGCAAACGTCCGTACAGTTCCATTTCACTGTGCAGCTTTTTGGCCAGCCGCGTGTTAAAGACACCGGGTTCGGCACGCCAGCACCAGTTGCCGCCCAGAGTGGACGGCGTGTTCATGCGGGATTCATGCCCAAGGCCCAGCAGATCCTGTGCCTGCACGACAGCCAGATCGGCAGCGCTGGACCAGATGCCACGCATCATGCCCCAGTGATAGCCCTCTTTCTTCGTCAGATTCAGGTAACGCACAGCGCACGCCACGTCCTCAGGGGCGGCGGTTTCCATCCAGCCGTTCACAGGCTCGTTGTCGTGGGTGCCTACATAGGCAATGCAGTTCTTGGGGTAACTATGGGGGCGGTAATCGCCACCGTCACGGCTGTCAAAGGCAAACTCCAACACTTTCATGCCGGGATAGCCGCATTGCTTCAGCAGGGCAGTGACATCTTCCGTCAGGAATCCCAAATCCTCGGCGATGATGCGCGGGCTGCCCAGCTTTTTCTTTATGGCAGCAAACAGCGCATAGCCGGGACCTTCGCGCCAGCGGCCGTTCCGGGCGGTTGCTTCCCCGTAGGGGATAGCATAATAGCCCGCAAATCCGCGGAAGTGGTCAATGCGAACCACATCATAGATACTGCACATGTGTTTGATGCGCCGCACCCACCATGCGTAGCCGGTCTTGGCCATGGAGTCCCAGTCGAACAGCGGGTTGCCCCACAGCTGGCCTGTGGCGGAGAAGCCGTCCGGCGGGCAGCCTGCCACCTCGGTGGGCAGCAGGTTCTCGTCGAGCTGGAACTCCTGCGGGCAGCTCCACACATCGACGCTGTCCAGCGCCACATAGATGGGAAGGTCGCCGATGATGCGGATTTCCTGCTGGTTGGCGTAGTGCTTCATCGCCTGCCACTGACTGTAGAACATAAACTGTACAGCCTGCCAGAACGCCACATCGTCGGCGTACTGCTGCCGGGCTGCTGCCAGGGCAGCGGGCTCACGGCGCCGCAGCGGTTCTTCCCATTCCAGCCAGCAGACTCCGTTGTGGGCGTCCTTCAGCGCCATGAACAGCGCGTAGTCGGGCAGCCAGAAGTCGTTTTCCTTCACAAAGCGGCGGTAGTCGGCACCGGGCTTTGCCAGCAGACGTTTGGCTGCACAGCGCAGCACTGCGTAGCGCTTTTCGTACATGACGCCGTAGTTGATGCAGTCGGGGGTGCATTCCCAGTCGATGGACGCATATTCCTCCGGCAGCAGCAGTCCCTGCTTTGCCAGATCGTCCAGATCGATAAAATACGGGTTGCCCGCAAAGGTCGAGAACGACTGATAGGGACTGTCGCCGTAGCTTGTGGGGCAGACGGGCAGAATCTGCCAGTATGCCTGCCCGGACTTGACCAAAAAGTCCACAAAGCTGCGCGCGGCTGCACCCATGGTACCAATACCGTAAGGCGAGGGCAGACTTGAAATGGGCATTAGAATGCCGCTTGCTCTCATCAGAGAACCCCTCTTTCTTTTGATAGTAAGCAGCCGGGATGTCTTTCGTTCACAGTTCGCGCACGCTTTCTCCTTCGGTCAGATCGAAGGAGACGATCTCGTGCACGGCATTGCCGGGTTTTTGGATGTTGTGGAGCAGGATCCGCGCCGAACGCTGCGCCAATTGCCCCATATTCTGCCGGATGGTCGTCAGCCGGGGCACACTGTACTGTCCCAGCGCAATGCCGTCAAAACCTGTGACGGAAATATCCTGCGGCACACACAGCCCGTGATCTCGCAGCGCACGAATTGCGCCGAGCGCCATTAGGTCGGACATGGCAAACACTGCCGTAATGTCGGGACTGTGCTTTAAGAGATACTCCATTGCCTCATACCCGCTGGAAAGCGAGAAGCGCGCATACGCATACTGCTTTTCCATGTCAAACGGCAGACCAAGGCGCAGCATAGCACCCTGACAGCCGGCCAGACGGGCGAGACTTGGACGGGAAAGATTGGGCTTGCCGCCGATGATTCCGATGCGGCGGTGCCCTTTTTTGTACAGATATTCGATCATCGTGTCCGATGCAGCCATATCGTCTACGGACACACTGGACAAATTGCGGATGCGCAGGGATGCCGCGCTGTTCGTCAGCAGCAGGCAGGGGATACCCAGTGCCTCCAACTCCGGCGTGAAGTATTCCGGATTTGAGCCGAGAAACAATATACCATGGGGTTTGCGCTCTGTGCAGATGCGTCGGGCCTGCGCAACCTCGTTGGCCTCCTCGTCAATATAGTAGACCGTCGCAACGTAGCCGCTTTCCTCAATGATCTGCTGCAGCGGTTCCAAAATGCCGGCAAACAGCATATTCTGGGTGCCTTTCACAATCAGTGCGATCCCATCGTTGGCCTGCTGCTTCAGATGCTTGGCGTTGGCGTTCGGTTCATAATTGTGGCGGTTTACGATTTCCAATATTTTTTGACGGGTTTCTGCACTGACGCCGGGGGCGTTATTTAAGGCTCGTGAGACGGTCCCGACCGCATAGCCGGACTCCCGCGCGATGTCTTTGATGGTCATTTGCCAATCCTCTTTCTTGAAGAAGTGTCAAATTTACCCCTTGACTGCACCGGCGACCACGCCATCGATAATATATTTCTGGCAGATCAGGTACAGCACGATAACAGGCAACACCGTAATCATGATGCAGGCCATCATGGGTGCCATCTCCACCTTGCCGTAGCTGCCGCGGAAATACTGGATAGCCATAGGAATCGTGCGGTAGGTCTTGATGTCCAGCACCAGCGTGGGCAGCAGATAGTCGTTCCAGACCCACATGGTTTCCAAAATGGCGGTAGAGATCATCGTCGGCTTCAAAATCGGGCAGACGACCTTGAAGAAAATCTGGATGGGATTGCAGCCGTCGATCATAGCGGCTTCTTCAATAGCAATCGGCATGGATTTTACAAAGCCGGTGAACATGAACACCGCAAGTCCCGCGCCGAAGCCCAGATAGATGATGCAGATGTTGTAGGGGTTATTCAGCTTTAAGGTATCAGCGGTTTTTGCCAGTGTGAACATGACCATCTGGAAGGGAACAATCATGCTGAATACGCACAGATAGTACATACCTTTGGACAAGGTGTTCTGCACACGGGTGATATACCATGCGCACATGGAGCAGCACAGCAAAATCAGTGCCACAGACGAAACCGTGATCACTAAACTATACCAGAAAGAGGACAAAAAGTCCATTTCCTGAATGCCATAAATGTAGTTTTTCAGGCCGACGAAGGTCTCGGCGTTCGGCAGCTCAAAGGCGTGGCTCGTCGTGATGGCGCGCTCGGTCTTGAGGGAGTTCATCAAAATCATGAACACCGGGTACATCCAGGCGATGCACAGGATCGTGAGCAGAACGGACAGTACCGCGTTGATGCGGCGGTCTTTTTTAGTAGCACCCATTATGCCTGCACCTCCTTAGAGCGGGTAAAATGCAGCTGGAGCAGCGAAAAAACGACCACAAACAGGAAGAAAACGACGGCCTTGGCCTGACCGATGCCCTTCCACTGGGGTCCGGAGCGTGCGTAGAACGTGTCGTAGATGTTGTAGGCCAGCATCATGGACTGCTTTGCAGGCTCACCGGCTGTCAGCGAGAGGTTCTGGTCGAACAGCTTGAAGGAGTTCGTCAGCGTCAGGAAAGTGCAGATCGTCACGCTGGGCATGACCATCGGGATTTTGATTTTGAACAAAATCTGGCTGCTTGTTGCACCGTCAATGCGTGCGGCCTCCACCAGATCCACAGGCACATTCTGCAAACCGGCAATATAGATGATCATCATGTAGCCGATCTGCTGCCAGCACATCAGGATGATCAAACCCCAGAAGCCGTAGGTGGCATTCAGCGCAAGCAGCGACTTACCCCAGGAGGACAGCAGACCGTTGAGCAGGATCTGCCAGATATAGCCCAGCACGATGCCGCCAATCAGGTTCGGCAGGAAGAAGATGGTGCGGAAAGCGTTGGTGCCGTGCATACCGCGGGTGAGAAGCAGCGCGATGGCAAAAGCCAGCACGTTGATCAGCAGGGTGGACACGACGGTGAACGCCGCTGTGAACCAGAACGCATGGGTGAAGGTGTTATCCGACCAAATCATTGCGTAGTTGCTTAAGCCCACAAACTGCACATTTTTGACGGTGGTGAACTTGCAGAACGACAGCCCTGCACCCCAGATAAACGGCCAGACAAAGCCAATAATAAAGGCGATGAGGGTCGGCAGTACGAAAACAGGCCAATAACGTCGAATGGCTTTTTCCATAAGTATGCTCCCTTTGTTGTAATTTTTGTTTTCTGCAAAAGAAGCGGGGCGGGCGAAACCGCCCGCCCCGCTAACCGGTAATACTAGGTAAGGAGAAAAAGCTTTCAGTGTAGAGAAAACAATCTTATGTTATGCAGCAGCGTTCAGAGCGGCCTCAGATGCCCAGCCATCGACGAAAGCGGTGACGACATCATCCCAGCTGCCGGTACCGGCGGCGTAAGCGGTCAGAGCGGAACCAACGCCGTTCTTCCAGTTCTCGGAAGGCATGGTGGAGAAGTTCCAAGCCACAGGGGTCTTGCCGGCGGCGGTCATTTCCTTATCGGCCTTGACGAAGACGTTCGGGGACTCAGCAGCATTCTTGAAGGGGATAACGAAGCCCATGTCGTTAGCCATGGCCTTGGTGCCCTCGTCAGAGGAAACACACCAGTAGATGAAGTCGAGCGTTGCGTTGATGTCGTCCTCGCTGGCTTCCTTGTTGACGCACCAGTAGTTCTCAGTGCCGGTGCACAGGCCCTGGTTGGCTTCATCGCCGACGCCAATGTAGATGGGCAGCATGGTCAGATCGTCATCGGTGAAGGGCTTGCCGTCGCCGACGAGGTTGGTGTACTCCCAAGAACCATTCTGGAAGAAGACAGCCTCTTCGTTCAGGAACTCGTTGCGGCTGTCGTCGCCGGTCTTGCCAGCCAGTTCAGTAGGATCGCAGGTGGAGTTGTTGATGTACAGGTCAAAGATATTCTTGTAGTTGTCGAGATAGGTGCCCTTGATGGCGTCGGTGTTGTCGATGCCGTCCTCCTGATACTCGAAGTAGATGGGCAGGTTGGCCAGATGGGTCTTGTAGCGCCAGTCAGAGGAGCCGTCCATACCAGCGGAGCTGAAGGCAGAGAAGCCCAGCTCATCCTTGCGGGCGGTGATGTCCTCGGCCACCTTCTTCAAGTCGTCGAAGCTCTTGATGTCGTCAACGGTGTAGCCGGCCTTTTCCAGCAGGGCCTTATTGGTGATCAGGCCGTAGCTCTCGATAACGTAGCCGATGCCCAGCATCTGGTCGCCGTCTTTCAGGGCGTAGGAGTCGCTGGTCAAATCGCCTGCGATCTTGGTCCCGCTCAGGTCGTAGCAATAGTCCTTCCAGTTGGCCAGGCCGACAGGGCCGTTGACCTGGAACAGGGTAGGTGCATCGCTCTTGGCCATCTCGCTCATCAGGGTGGTCTCATACTGGCCGGAGGCGGCGGTCACGACGGTGACGGGAACACCGGTCTCCTCGGTGTACTTCTTGGCCAGATTCTGCCAGGCTTCGTCCTGCTCGGGCTTGAAGTTCAGGTAGTAGACCTTGCCGGCTGCATCAGTGGTCGCCTCGGTAGAAGCGGCAGTGGATTCAGCCTTGGATTCGGTGCTGGTACTGGTAGAGGAAGCAGCCGTAGAGGAGCTGCCGCCGCAGCCTGCCAGCAGACCCGCAGCCATAGCAGCTGCCAGAGTCATCGAGAGTGTCTTTTTTGCGTTCATGTTTTTTCCTCCTTCTCAAGAAAAACAATGATTTGCAAGGGTGTTGATTTGTTTCGTCGGAAACGTTTCCGTTTCGGATTGATCTTATAATACACCTTTCCGGCGCAATAATCAATCGTTTTTTGCGATTTACTGCAAAATCGGCCTGATGCACAAATTTGCACCCCCTGTTTTTGTGGAAAAGTTCCAAAAATAGTGACAAATTTAGCGGAAACGATTCCGTAGCCGCGCGACAATCTTTGAGAATTGCAGGAAAACCACTCTATAAATTATTTTTCACCAAAATATTGACACAGCAATTTTGTCATGTTATACTTTCTTAGATTTTGAAAGACGAATCGAGTTTGTAAGAGTTTTTCAAAGCAATTTACCTACGG
>ERZ772902.103-NODE-103-length-104522-cov-5.361990_pt1 | contig 104522 bp, 95 predicted proteins | sample MGYA00511470_ERZ772902 | MGnify/ENA primary metagenome ERZ772902 (study PRJEB29015, sample SAMEA2737717) | human gut metagenome | biome: human gut; feature: human-associated habitat; material: faeces | place: China | collected 2012 ... | reverse complement strand
TAATCTTACATTATCTGACTTGGACCAAATAAGGGACTTTTTAAAGTGGACTCATTTAAGGAGTACAGGCAGGCTTTCTTGGCAGCCGTCTCTGGTGTTCCTTTGAAATTGGTCAACTTGCCATAGACAACGACCTCATCACCTTCCTTCACTTGCATGTTACCTTCTACCCATGACTTGTTACCAAAATAGTACACACTATAGCAGGTGAACTCACCTGACTTAGAACCATCTGCTGAGATATTGAATGTAGCTGTACCATGCTCAGCATCAAAGCTGAACTTGATCGAACTAATTTTTCCCTTAATGTAATAACTCTCTGTTGAAGTATTGCCCTTGCCAAGAGCTGTGGCAATATCCAAAGCCTCAGATGGTGTCAAAGGATTATCCTTGCTCTGACCTTTGTCACCCGTGCTTGAAGCCTCGCCACTTCCTTCAATGCTGACGATCTGACTATTTTTGTCCACTTCATAGATAGTTGTGCCCTTCTTATCAAAGGACTTGATGACACCCCTGACAACCACAGTCTGTCCAACCTTCAGATCAGACTTACTGTTGAAATCAGCTCCATTCAATCCCTTGCCTGAATATACCTGCATATCTTCTGTCTTGCCATCATCAGAAATATAGTAGCTCAGACTCTTGTAATCGGCATTATAATAATCCAACTTAGAGACTATGCCCTTTACATAGACTTCAGTAGTAGGTGCCTTACCATCTTTGATAAGTTGTACGGCCTCCTGCACAGTATAAGGGTTTTCTGCACTTTGTCCCTTGGCATTAGGATCAACGTTCTCACTGTTGTTACCCGAATTCGGATAGTCATACGGCATGGGCACGTCCTCGCAAGAGGTGAACGCGAAGGCGACGGCGGCCAGCGCAAAGAGATATGATAATAACTTTTTCATTGTCGTTGTATGTTATATATATAATAAGGTGTATTTACTTGACTGCCTCGATATCGTCGAGGCTGCGAATGATGAGCTCCCACGAGTTGTTGTAGCGTTTGAGAATACCCGTGACGTTGACCTTGCCCTTCGGCAGCGGATTGCTGGCGAAGTCAGCGAAGTTGCTGGTGTAGACCATCGTCGTTGTAGGATATTCGTTGAAATAGACGCTTACAGAGCCTGGTCCGGCACTGGCGTTGGCAAATGTCTTCTTACCATCAGCACCCTTGAAGCTCACGTTATTCATGGTGACGAGCTTTCCGCTGTAGGCCAGTCCGTCAGATGCAGGCTTCCAACTACTGTTGAAATCGATAGGTGCAATCGTCTGGCTCTTGCCCGTCAGGCGGAAATGCTGGTTCCACGCAGCACGGCTCATACGGCCGATAGAGTTCTGTCCTTTTGCACTTGTATAAGGAGTACCAATCTGCGGATGCAAACCATAATTGCCCACACTGAGTCCATTAAGTTCTATGATCACCTCGGCTCCAACAGGGAAGAGTCCATAGAGACCACCCTGTGCTACACCGATGGTGATAGCACCCGTTCCGTCGTCGATGACGAGCTCGTTGTAGAGGTTGCCCTGCACGTCATTGCCGGTGACATAACCCTTGATCTCCGTGGGCTGTTCCACCTTCTTGTAGCTGTAGCTGGTGTTGATAGCACTCTTGTATGTCTGTTTCAGCTGGGCGATAGTCACCACATTGGCCTCACTGATACTGCTGTTGCCGATACCCGCCTCATCAGCGGTCTTCACCGGCTCATCGAAGTCGCCCTGACAGGACGAGAGGGTCAGAGCCAGACAGCAGGCGAAGAAGCCCAACTGATAAAATATCTTGTTTTTCATGTCTGTAATGAATTGAGTCTGCAATTAGAACTTATATGCTATATTCAACATGCCGTTGGTACCGTAAGCATAGTACTTCTTCGGGTTCTTCGAGAAGCGATAGAGTCGCGTGTTACCCGTAGAGGTATAATCAGAGCGGCTCTGCTCGTAGCCGCCGGTCACCAGATGGGTGTTGTTGAGGATGTTGGTCACCATGAGGTTGATGCTCAGGCTGCCATGCTTCAGATAGATGCTACGGCCAATGGAGCCGTCCATCATCCAACCGCCATGACCCTTGTCTTGGGGCGAGACGACAGGATTGCCAGCCTCATCGACACTGCCTATCTTGTTCAAACTGCCTTGATAGCGGTAGTACGGCGAGTAGCTCAGATAGATGCGGTCATACCAGTTACCGGCCAAGTCAATGAACCAACCGCCCTGATGATAGCTCAACTTGATGCTCGTAGCGGTAAGTGGTGTGCCGTTCTCGCGCATATCCTTCACCAAAGCCACATCCTGGTTGTAGGTACCCTGTGTGGAGTTGAGGTAGACAACCTTTGCGTTGCTCACGTTCTTGGCATCACTGATGGTGCCGAGGAGTTTGAGGTTAAAGGCAGAGGTGAGCTTGAAGTCCAGCCCGGCCTCCACGCCATAGTAGTCCTTCTTCAATCCAGTCAACGAGTTGTAAGAGAAGCTGTTGATGTCATCGAAGTAGAAGCAGGTCCACTCCGTAGCGTGTGTGATGTGGTTGTAGTAACCACTGATGTTGGCGTGCAACCAGCTGTTGAGGAACTGATAACCGATCTCTGAGGAGAAGACGTGTTCGTTGTGCAGTTCGCCGACGAAGTCATTGTTCATCTCAGGAGCGACAAAAGCTACCGAGGCCTGCGGAGCCTTGCTGTCATAGCCCATGCCGAGGGTGAGCGTATGACCACCGCCAAGGTTGAAGTTGCCGCTGGCCTTGATGCCGCCCTCCACGAAGTCAGCCGTACCACTCTTGCCGTAAGAATTGTTGGCGAAGAGTCCATTGCGCATCTTGCCATTGCGCTGCATGCTCTGATAGCCCAGACGGCCGGAGATCATATAGTGCACGATACCGAAGTTTTCGGCATAGCTTGTCCATCCCTGCACACGATTGGTGAGGATAGTATAGTCGTAGCCGAACTTATCATCCTCGCCGACGACAGCATTGGGATGGTTGAGATCGTACTGCAACTGATCGGAGCCTTCAGCAAAAGTGCCGAGTGCGTAGTTGTTGGTGTTGTGATACGAGGCGGCACCCAGCAGATCGTCCATCGTCTGATAGTGATAGTTGACGTTGTGCGCAGCGAAAAGTCCGTTGGTCCACGTGCTGTTCTTCGTCAGATTGGTAGTCAGCGAAGTGGAGAGCGTGAGGTTCAACTGATTGTTGTGACGCTTCTGGATATAGTAGATCGCATCCTGCCCGTTGGCTGCAGCCTGGCGGTTAGCATAGATGAGCTCGTCGAAGTTGATCTGGCGGTTGCGCTCACTGCCAGCCAAATACTCGCGGGCGTTCTCCCAGTCAGCCAATGCGAACTCAGTGTTCTGCACGTTGCCACTATTCCACACATCATAGAAGTTGCTCGGCAACCGTTTGTAATAGTCCGGCTGCGGATTCTCTGAGTTATTATAGTTGAGCTTTGTGCTGGAATACATGCTATACTTTCCGAAGAGAGAGGTTGTCAGCTTGTTGTTGTCGTTGATATTCCAGTCCCACGTGAAGATAGCAGAAGGAGCAAAGTCACGCACCATACGGCTGTTGCGCTTCTTGCCGTCCTGCCAGCCCCAGTAAGGGTTATACTGGTTGTCGTTGGCCAGCCAATACATCTCATCAGTCGACGCGCCCTGCGTGCCGCGCTCGGTGGGGTTACCCCATGTCGAGAAGGCAAGGCTATGACCGCCGCTAAGGAGTTTCTGCACGCCGAAGAAATAGGAAAGCGCATTGTAAGACGTACCCTTGACATATCCCGGATTGGCCCAGCGATAGGTGATATTGGCCGAGTAAGCCCAGCCCTTTTCTGTCAGACCACTGTTATAGGTATACATGCCACGGAGTACATAGTTGCGGTTGGCAGCCGAGAGCGTGAGATGCTGGCCAGTAGCCATAGCAGCCGGACGGAAGTTGTAATTATTCGATCCGGCGATACCCGTATACGAAAAGTTGTTCGACTCGAAAGGCAGTGCCGCCTCCATGCTGCGTGTCTGTTGGTTGAGACCTCCTACGAGCGAATAGCGAAACTGTCCCGTCTCCATGTCGTTGACCGGCGTGCCGTTGATATACATTTCGTTATACTTCTGGTTGAGCGCCCGATAACGGAACCTCATCGGCGAGAACAGATACCCCACTTCCGAGGCATACACATTCGAGCCCGAGGAGACAATGGAGACGTTCTGTCCCATGTTCTCGTCCTCACCCAACTGCGCTTCTGTGAAGGTGAACGCTGCCTCACCGACGTTGGTCGAATCGCTCTGCGCGAACGTCAGCGGGGCATAGCTCATGGCCATCACGGCTAAGATAAGCTGTTTTTGCATAATTGTCAGTTGTTATAATACTATTGATAATATGTGCAAATTTACCAAAATAAATGGAGAGTTCACGATTTCTCTTGTTAAAAATCTAAGAAAAGGCCTTTTATCTCAAAATAAATTACGAAATTTGCAAAGCATTATATCACTACTTGGATTTTACGACAATGAAGAGACATCTTTTAGTATTTGCTTGTTTCCTGCTGTTGTGCCTGGCAACATCAGCACAAAAGAAATACGCCGTTTATGCGGTAGGCTTCTACAACCAGGAGAATTTATTCGACACATGCCACGATGAAGGCAAGCGCGACTACGACTTCCTGCCCGGCGGCTCCTATCGTTGGAACGGCTTGAAGTATAGCCACAAGCTCCACAACATGGCTCGCGCCCTAAGCGATATGGGCACGACGATGCTGCCTGGCATAGGCTGCTCGGTTATCGGCATGGCAGAGGTGGAGAACGACAAGGTACTCACCGACCTCTGCGCACAGCCGGAAATGAAACAGCGCGGCTACCAATATTGCCACGTTGAGGGTCCTGACAAGCGTGGAATCGACTGCGCACTGCTCTATAATCCCAAGATGTTCCAAGTGAAAACGGTCAAGCTCGTACCCTATGTCCCCACGGAAAAGCAGGACTCGGGCTTCACCACGCGCGGTTTCCTCACCGTGAGCGGCACACTGTCCGGAGAGCCCGTGAGCTTCATCGTCTGTCATCTGCCCAGTCGCTTCAATGTTTCGTATTACCGCGAAGTTGGTGCTTCTCAGGTCAAGGCCGTCAAGGACTCGCTGCTCCGACTCGACAAGGACGCCAAGGTCTTTGTCATGGGAGATATGAACGACGACCCGACCAACAAGAGTTTGCACGAGGTGCTTGGCGGCAAAGAAGAGATCAGCATGGTTTCGAAGGACGATATGTACAATCCTTGGTACAACATCCTCGCCAAGCAGGGCACCGGTACGCTGCGCTATCAAGGAGCCTGGAATCTCTTTGACCAGATTCTCCTCAGCCCCTCACTGCTCGACAAAAAGGGTACACACGATTACAAGACGCTAAAATACTTCAAGTGCGAGATCCAGCGCATGCCCTACCTCTTCCAGACCGAGGGCAAGTACAAGGGTGAGCCAAAGCGCACCACAGCCGGTGGTGTGTGGCTCGACGGCTTTTCCGATCACCTGCCCGTATGTGTGTACTTGGTAAAAGAAAAGCCTCTCCCCTAACCTCTTCCCAAAGGGAAGGGGAATAATATGCTACAAGATAAAATAGAGAGCAGAGCAAAGTACCCTATATAGGATCGAGCAAAGACCCCTACTTTGAACCGAGCATAGCACCCTGCATAGGATCGAGGATCCGTTCGGTATGACGGCGTTGTGCGCCGTTTCACTGCTCCCCAGCATTCATCACTCATCATTCATCCATGACTGAAGTTCATCCTTTTGAGCCATTCCTCCCGAAAAATGCCAAGCTGCTGATGCTGGGCACCTTCCCTCCTGCGCCCAAGCGTTGGTGTATGGAATGGTACTATCCCAATTATACCAACGACATGTGGCGCATCTTCGGCCTGTGCTTCTTTGGCGACAAACTGCGGTTCGTAGACCAAGACCACAAGACCTACCGCCTGCAAGAACTTAAAAATTTCCTCCGCGACCGTGGCGTGGCCATCTTTGACACCTGCCTGCGCATCCGCCGCACCAAGGGTACAGCCTCAGACAAAGATTTAGAGGTTGTGGAGCAGGCCGACCTCGACGGCATGCTGCGGTCCCTCCCAGAATGCCAGGCGGTGATCGCGGCCGGACAGCTGGCCACCACGCTCTTCACCGAGCACTATCATATTGATGCGCGCAAGATGAAGATGGGTGACCACCTCGACTTCATGTTCGAGGGCCGCACAATCCGCCTCTACCGCGAGCCAAGTTCCTCGCGTGCCTATCCGATGAAGGTGGAAAAGAAGGCAGAATACTACGACCAGATGTTCCTGGAGATAGGACTGAAATAATCCAAAAGGTTAGAGAAAGAGAATCAACAAGCAAAAACAAGCAATATGGAAAACAAGAATAAGAAAGTCACCATCATCGGCATAGCCGGCGGCACTGGTTCCGGCAAGACCACTGTGGTGAAGAAAATCGTGGAGATGTTGCCACCGCATTACGTCACTGTGGTGCCATTGGACTCTTATTACAACGATACAACGGGCATGACCCAAGAGGAGCGTTCCGCCATCAACTTCGATCATCCCGACGCCTTCGACTGGAAGTTGCTCATCAAGCAAGTCAACGAGTTGCGCCATGGCCACGCCATCAAGCAGCCCACCTACAGCTATATCCTCAGCAACCGCCTGCCGGAGACCATCCACGTAGAGCCCAAGCCAGTGATCATCATTGAGGGCATCATGACCCTGCTCAATAAGACACTTCGCGATATGATGGACTTAAAAGTCTTTGTGGACTGTGACTCAGACGAACGTCTCATCCGCAACATCCAGCGTGACACCATCGACCGCGGACGTACTGTGTCTATGGTCGTGGATCGCTATCTGAAAGTCCTCAAGCCCATGCACGAGCAGTTCATCGAGCCTACCAAGTGCTACGCCGACCTCATCATTCCACAAGGTGGTGAGAACGTCAAGGGAATCGGCATTCTCTGCAACTACATCGAGGGTCTGGTGCCAAAGAAATAAGAAAAGACGCTATGCGGTAGGCCCGTCCTCTGATACAGTATCATTGGCTTGTCCTGCCACATTGTCCAGTGTCTGCCCAGCATTCCCTCGTACAGACGAGATCTCTTCAGCCTTGTCGAACTGCTTCTTGCAACGATGAATCTTCAGGGCATTGACAAGGTCCACCACGCCATAGATCATCATGCACCAGCCGATAATGAGCAGTGGTGCAGAGGCGATCACACTCGGCTTAATCAAAGTCAATAAACCAATGAGCAAAATGACAACTGGCAACACCCACCACACAAAGCCCACACGGGCAAAGCGCGTAGCTAAAGAAAGGCTGAACAACTGATAGGCACCACCGGCAATCAGCAGAGATGCCAACACAAACATCAGTCCACCGACAAATGTATTCGGACTGAGCGCCATTACGCTGCCAAGAATGCCACAGCCCACTGCAACAATTGGGAAAGGGCGTTTGCGCTGCTGCCTCATCTTGCGTCCCTGAGCGTCGAAAAGTTCCACTTGCTCATCACGGTTTTTGCGCGAAGCCATATAGTCAATGAAACTGATGACTGCTGAGATAAAGAACACGACGCCAATACCCACCGTGATCCACATCACGGCTTGTTCACGATATTGCACCAGCACCACACCGGCAGCAATAGCACAGCAGGAGCGAAGAATGGACTTAGGAAATGTTCTCATGATATCATCTACATTTGTTTCTCTGATGCAAAGGTAAGGAAAAAAACGGAAACGATAACGATTACTTGATATTAGTTGTACAAAAAAATAGATTCAATCAGGATATGACCACATTATTATTAGTACGTCACGGCGAAACCGTGGCCAACAAAGCACAAATCCTTCAAGGACAGACCCCCGGTGAACTCAATGAAACGGGCAAGGAACAGGCTGGGACTGTACGCGACCGGATGAAGAATGTACACATTGACACCTTTGTAGCCAGCGATCTCCACCGTGCCATCCAGACTTGCGAGATCATTGCCGAACCGCATGGCAAACCCATTGTCACCACGCCCCTGCTCCGAGAGCGAGACTGGGGCAGTTTCACCGGCAAGTTCATTCCCGATCTGCAAGCCGTGGAGCAGTGGCCCGATGATATCGAGAGCCTTGAAAGCCTCAAGAGCCGCGCCAAGCAGTTCATCGCCTGGCTGAAAGCTAATTATCCCGGCCAGACCGTGCTGGCTGTCGGCCACGGCATCGTCAACAAAGCTATCCAAAGCGTCTACTATGGCAAACCGATGAACGAAATCCAGAAAATGACCAACGCCGAAGTCCGCAAGCTCGTCTTGTAATAGCTCCGCCTCTCGCCGCAAGAAAGGAGCCCCCCCGCAAGAAAGCAAGCCTCGAGCACCGAGTTCTCTCCGTTCGGTTTGCTGCTGTTGTGCAGCAGCCCTTCCCATGTGTCCAGTTTACTGTTGTGCAGCAGCCCTTCCCATGTGTTCGGTTCGCTGCTGCTATGCAGCAGCCTTTCCTCGTACTCTGTGCAGTAGCCATCTTTCTCTCCCCCTTCACCAAAAAGCCCGCTCTCCCAGGACAGGAGAACGGGCAAAATGTTATCCAAAATACGACACTTAATACTGTATCTATTGATTTCTATCTTCCATTTCCAAAGTGACCACCGCCGGAATTATGACTGCCACCGAAGGCGCCACCGCCACCAAAGGAACGGGTAGGGGCACTGTTGCCACCACCAAAGGAGCGGGCAGGTGAGCTATTGTTGCCACCGAAGGAGCGTGCCGACGAACTGCTGCCACTACCAAAAGAGCGACTCGGTGCGTTGCTGCCAAATGAACGGTTAGGAGCACTACCAAATGAACTGCCAGACTCGCTGCTACGTGTACCGAACGAACGGCTCGGAGCGGAGAATGTGCGGCTGGGTTCTCCCATCGTAGTGTTTCCACCAAACGAGCGGCTCGGCTGCGTCACTGTAGTACGTGTGCTGCTCTCGCGGGCTCCAAATGAGCGGGTACGGTCACGCTGTGGGTCGTGACCCGAAGGAACGCTTGAGACGCTATAGGTGCGGTTGCCGCCACCGAAGCTACGGTTGCCGTTATTTCCGCCGAAGCGCGTGCCATTGCCAAAGCTACGATTACCGTCGTTGTAGTCATCAAAGCCTCTGCGCCCATCGAAGCGTTTGCCTCTGCCAAAGTCACCGCGGTCAAATCCGTCACGCATACCCATGTAGCGTCCGCCATCTCCGTGACATGATCCGTCGAAATGACGTCCGTAGTACCAACTGCGTCCCCCATTCATCCGCCAGCTATGACCACCATAGTAGGTGACATAGATATTCGGGCGACCAAAGAAGAAGTAGTCACGATGCGGATAGCGCGCGTAGATGCTGAAGTGCCAGTAACCGCCGTCCCAGTAAAGCGGACGATAGAAATAGGCTGCGTCAACATAGGTGCGGTACTGCCAGTCAAGCAACACATAGCTCAAGTCGAGATTACGCTGACGCCAATAGATACCATAGAGGTCATCATACGTGTTGATGCTCATCAGGTAATCGAGATTGATCTCGTAGGCAGCCTCATACTGCGCATCCGTCAGGTTGAGTTCGTAAGCCATCTTGTCGGCCAGGAACAAAGCCTGTTGGCGTGCCTGCTCATAACTCATGGCCGATGCCTGAACAGCCATGACCAAGAGGGCGACAAGAGTCAAAACTAACTTTTTCATATCCTCATCTTTTTAATTGTTCAACATATCTTTGTGACAGAAGGCAGAGACTTGGAGAAGATCTTTCCTCTTCTTCACGTTGCAAAATTAAGAAAAAAGAAAAGACTTAAGAAAGGTTTTCCCCTATCATGGAGAGGAAAATCCCTAAAAAGCCGTACCTTTGCAGTTGAATTACCGATCACAGGCAAAAAATGAAGAAAAGAATCCTTCTGTCCTTCGCCACGCTATGCCTGACCAGCGTAGCCTCTGCCCAGTATGCATGGCAGGAAGGCGCCGATCCAGGAAAGTGGCAACCCGGCAAAGACATCAACTACAAAGTGGAGATGCAAGGCTCCGTGTCGAGCGGCAAGACACCTCTCTGGCTCAACGCTAATAAATATGGCCTCTCTTCCCTTGATGAGAACAATGGCTACCTGCGCGCGCAGGCCATCCGCCCCCTGAACAACGACTCGTCCAGACGTTGGGGGCTCGGATATGGTCTTGACGTGGCGGTTCCCGTTCACTATACCAGCCATTTTGTCGTCCAACAGGCTTTTGCTGAGGTGCGTTGGCTTCACGGCACACTCACCGTGGGTGCTAAGGAGTGGCCGATGGAACTGAAGAACAATGCACTCAGCTCCGGCCCCCAGGCCTTGGGCATCAATGCACGCCCGGTACCACAAGTACGACTGGCACTGCCACAATACTGGACCCTGCCCTTTGCCAACCGCTGGCTCCACCTCAAAGGACACATCGCCTACGGACGCCTGACCGACCAAAACTGGCAGCATGACTTCACCCAGAAACAATCAAAATATGCCGACGACGTACTCCTGCACACGAAGGCCGGCTATCTGATGATAGGTAATCCCGACCGGTTCTGCCCCTGGTCACTGGAACTGGGATTGGAGATGGCAACTATCTTCGGTGGCACGGCTTACCGCCCCGACGAAAATGGCAAGATGTCGCCCGTGCATAACGGCTCCGGATTGAAAGACTATCTCAAGGCATTAATCCCCGGCGGGGCCGATACGCCAGAGTTAGAGTTAGGATCTGACTATCAGAATGAGGAAGGCGACATCCTCGGCGCATGGGTAGCCCGTTTCAACTACGAGGCCGACAGCTGGAAAATCGGCATCTATGCCGACAAGTATTTCGAGGATCACTCTTCCATGCTGCAACTCGACTACGACGGCTATGGCACTGGAGACGAATGGAACGTAAAGAAGCGCCATCACTACTTCCTCTATAACTTCAAAGACTGGATGCTCGGTGCCGAACTCAACCTGCGCAACGGCACATGGCTGAAAGACATCGTAGTGGAGTATCTCTATACCAAATACCAGAGTGGCCCACTCTATCACGACCATACGGCTGGAAGACCGGAACATATCTGCGGCAAGGATGATTACTACAATCATTATATCTTCCCTGGATGGCAACATTGGGGACAGGCAATGGGCAACCCGCTCTACCGCTCACCGATCTACAACACCGACGGAACGCTCCGGTTTGAGGACACGCGCTTCACGGCATTCCATCTCGGCTTTGACGGTCAGCCCACTGATGCGCTCTCCTATCGTGTGCTTGCTTCTTGGCAGGAAGGTCTCGGCACCTACGAACATCCCTACACCAAGAAGCACCATAACGTCAGCTTCATGGTTGAGGCACAGTACGCCCTGCCCCATCAATGGAATGTCAAAGCTGCCTACGGTATGGACTTCGGTCATATCCTCGGACACAACAAGGGTGCTCAGATCACCATTTCCAAGTCTGGCATCTTCAATCTATAATCACGGGTAACATGATCAGAGTAATAGATATATAAATAAGATACAACATGAATAAGCATTTCAAAATACTCTTCTCCCTCATCACCATCTTGTTCGCCTTGGCTTCCTGTGGAGATCTGCTGGAGCATTCCCAAAACGACAAACTCGACGGTTATTGGAAGTTGACCACTATCGACACGCTGGCCACTGGCGGACAGAAAAACGTCAGCGAGCAGAGTCTGTTCATGGCGGTTCAAGGCAAAATCATGATGCTCAACAACAGAGACAACGGAGCTGAGTACATCTTCCAGTTCAATCATTCCGACAGCCATCTCAAAATCTATGATGCAAGAAAGAGTGACCGAACCAACGGTGATCCTTTGCTGACAGATCCCGAAGACCTCAAGCCCTTTGGTTTCAATAATCTTGAGGAGGACTTCACCGTAGAGAAACTCACCGGCGGCAAGCTCGTCATCAACGACGGCACACTACGCCTCCATCTCATCAAATTCTAACAGAAAAATCATATACTTTACATGAAACCTATCTCTCTATTATTACTTTCCTTGCCGGCCACCGCGCCCGCTACGGCTCTCGCCAAGAGCAATACTTTTAGCCAGCAGCAGGAAATCAACTTGCAACAGGGCTGGGTCTTCTCGCGTGACAGCCTCCACTGGCAATCCGTCGCCATTCCTCACGACTGGGCCATCAGCGGTTCCTTTGACAAGAAATGGGACTTGCAGTACGTGGCCATCACACAGAACGGCGAGAAGGAGAAAAGCGAGAAGTCGGGACGCTCGGGCGCACTGCCCTGGATAGGCCGCGGCTTCTACCGCCGCACGCTGACCGTACCGAAGAACGCTGCTCACGCCTACCTGCAGTTCGACGGTGCCATGAGCGAGCCCCACGTCTATGTCAATGGCAAGCTGGCAGGATGGTGGGCCTATGGCTACAATGCTTTCCGCATCGACATTACACCTTATATATATAAGGGACGCAGCAACGAGATCGTCGTCAGCCTCAACAACCGCGAGGAGAGCAGTAGATGGTATCCGGGCGGAGGTATCTACCGGCCTGTAAGTCTCATTCTTACCGGTAAGGCTTATCTCGATCCTTGGCAGAGCTTTCTTTACACCGAGAAGGCTGATGCCAACGAGGCTACACTGATCTACAACGACAACGTAAAGGGTGGACAAAGAGAGCAACTCTGTGAGCGGATACAGCTCTATGCTCCCAACGGACAAGTAGCAGCGACAGCAGAGGGAAAGGTGGGCAGCAACGGCAAGGTCAGCCTGCGCCTCAAGGTCGCACGTCCGCAGATGTGGTCGCCGGAAAGTCCGACTCTCTACCGTGCCAAGATTGAGCTCATCGAAGGACAAGGGCGCCGTGCCACCGTCGTGGACAGCCGTACGATGAAGACGGGCATCCGCACAATCGCCTTCTCGAGTGAGCATGGCTTCCAGCTCAATGGCGTGAGCCGCAAGTTCCAAGGTGTCTGCCTGCACCACGACCTCGGACCGCTCGGCGCTGCCGTCAACAAGGCGGCACTCATCCGTCAGGTAAGGATTCTCAAGGACATGGGCTGCGATGCCATCCGCACATCTCACAACATGCCGTCGACGATGCAGATGGAGGTCTACGACTCGCTGGGCATGATGGTCATGGCCGAGAGCTTCGACATGTGGCGCTATCCTAAGTGCAAGAACGGCTATGCCCGTTTCTTCGACCAATGGGCCGACAAGGACATCGAGCATCTCGTGCTCAACCACCGCAACCATCCCTCTCTGGTGATGTACTCCATCGGCAACGAGATACCGGAGCAGTGGAGCCAGGAGGGCGTTGCCATCGCCCGCCGTCTGCAGGACATCTGCCACCGTCTCGACCCTACCCGACTCGTCACGCAAGGCATGGACCGTGCCGAGGACGCGCTGAAGTCGGGCTTCGCTCAGGTGATGGACATCCCGGGATTTAACTACCGCGTGTATAAATACGACCGCAACATCTCACAGCTGCCACAAGGTTTTCTCCTCGGCAGCGAGACTGCCTCGACGGTGAGCAGCCGCGGCGTGTATAAGTTCCCCGCTACCGTATCGGACGAGAATGTCTATCCCGACGGACAATGCTCGGGCTACGACACCGAGTACTGCCCGTGGAGCAACTTGCCCGAGAGCGACTTCATGGCACAGGACGACAAGGACTACGCCATCGGACAGTTTGTCTGGACTGGCTTCGACTATCTTGGCGAGCCAACGCCCTACGACAACTACTGGCCGTCGCGCAGCAGCTACTTCGGCATCTGCGACCTCGCCGGACTGCCCAAGGACCGCTATTATCTCTATCGTTCGGTATGGAACCACCACGACCACACCATCCATCTGCTGCCCCACTGGACGTGGCCGGGCCGCGAAGGCAAGGTGACACCGGTGATGTGCTACACCGACTACGACGAGGCTGAGCTCTTCGTCAACGGCAAGAGCCAGGGCCGACGCCACAAGACGGGACGCATGTCGGTGTCAGCGACAGCCGGAAAGCTCGTAGAGAAGATGGGTAAGGAGACTGTAGACAGCCTGCTCTCGCGCTACCGCCTCGTCTGGGACAACGTGGTCTATGAGCCGGGCGAACTGAAGGTGGTCGTCTATGACAAGAACGGAAAGGCCGCCGGAGAAGAGACTGCGCACACAGCCGGTGCACCGGCTGTCCTTCAACTCACAGCCGACAAGCAAACGATCGCGGCCGACGGCAATGATCTGAGCTACATCACCGTGGCGCTGACCGACAAAAACGGCACGCTCTGCCCCGATGCTTCGGACAAGATTCGTGTGGAGGTCTCAGGCGCAGGAACTTTCCAGGGCATCTGCAACGGCGACGCAACCTCTTTGGAGAGCTTCGTCAAACCGGAGATGCACCTCTTCCATGGCATGCTCGTGGCCACTGTCAGGAGCGGGCACAAGCCGGGAACTATCACTGTGAAGGTGAGCACCGAAAGCGGCATCACCCAATCCATCAACATTGCTGTAAAGTAAAGCCACTGGCTCTTCAACGACCGGGAGGTCCGCTGCCCGGGAGGTCCGCGCCCTCAGCGGACCTCCCGGACAAATAACCTCCCGAATAGATATCGATAGTTATGACAGAAGATAAACTCGTATTGACCGTTGAAATCTCTTTTGTCATGCAAACTGACAATTTTCCGCGCAAATGCAGGCGATTTTCAGAAACAAAACCTATCTCGCTCTGAATTTCGCGATTTTCAGTCTCTTTTTATAAAGCATTGATAATCAAGAAAATACGAACAAAGCATCATTTTTCAGCTCCACAGAAAGGTACTTTGACTAAAAATTCTCTAGAGAATTTCCTGTCAAAGTACCTTTTTCATCGTATCAGAAAGGCTTTCTGATGCTCTCAAATCGCCTTCCTGACACTGTCAAAGTACCTTTCTGACCGCATCATCTCGCCTTTTTCATAGTTTCAACTCGGAAAAAAGGGTTCTCCACTCCACTTTCAGCATCAAAGTCCCAAAATGGTTTCTCTAGATTGAAAGTTCACAGAGCACTTATTTTGTAAGAAAGTTTACCAATCAGAACGAGTATCGGCAAACAAGTTAAAACGACTGGCAGACATATGACAAAATACCAATCCAAGGAAGAAATAAAAATAACGAATACATTTAACTCGCAGCCCAAAGGATACCGATTTCTCTTCAACTTTGACAAATCGCATCCTTCGCACCCTTGCGAGAACCTGCAACCCCTTGAAACATTTTATTCCCCTCTCCTTTAGAGAGGGGTAAGGGGGTGAGGCTTTTTTAGTGGAGCTGGTGGGATTCGAACCCACGTCCAAACAGGGAAACCATACGCTTTCTACACGTTTATTCCAGCCTTTGGTTTTTGTGCGACGGCAAGACCTGGACCACCAACCGGCGCCTTAGCCTCTAAAATTTCATCCTGCTGTCGAGGCCCAACAAGACTATTTCCGATTTATCTGCACCGCTTGACCCTCAGATTCGGAACCACATCCTTGGAGCGATGTCTCGTCCCATCATCTAATGACGGGATTAAGCCAGTAATCTACTGTACTTCGATTAGGCAGCGAGAGCGTAGTTGTTTTCGCCAATTAAATTTTTGTTCACTCAGATTAAAGAGCTAGCCAACGAGGCTCTGCGTGCTTACGTACCATCTCAGCCTGCTGTCAAATCCAGTCAACCCCAAATGATAGTTTTTGCAAAGTTATGAATATATTTCCATACTACAAAATGAAATTAACTATAATTATAATTTTAGTCTACGTCAGTAAGTCAAGACGATATCAACACTGAGGCTAAACTATAGACCTCAGTGTCTCTGAGTCTCTGTGTGAGTTAATCCATATTCTTTGTTTCTTCCCCAAATAATTGTCACTATAAAATTTTTATTGTACCTTTGTAGTCTAAAAAGATCTACAATGGATAAATCTCCTTTGTAACCATGCAATATTCTTGCAAAAAATGAGTTTATAAACATAAAAAAGTCAGAATATATAACATGAAAAAGATACTCTTGGGACTTGCCCTGCTACTGATGACTCCACTCTCTATCTGCGCTCAGTCGTCTATGACTGACTCACAGGTGGCAGACTATGTTCAGCATGAGGCTGCCCGCGGTACATCGCAGGCGCAGATCGTCACACACCTGATACAGAGCGGTGTGGACATCTCGCAGATCAGAAGGGTAAGACGCGCTTATGAACAACAGGCTAAAGGTAAAGGATTTGGAAACGCCACCGAAACCACAACAACGGAAAGCCGTCTGAGAAAGAGTAATGGAAAAACCAAATTGACAAAGGCACAGACCGAACAGTACGACAAGCAGCGCGACGCTACTACCTCTGCCCGCATCCAGGGCAACACCCAATGGCAAGAATCTTACGACGTGAACGACCAAGATTTCCAACAGATGCAGCAGGAAGTCGGCGACATGATACCCGTGGACACCACCACGCTGCTCAAGCAATTGCTCGAACAGCAGCGCAAGAACAAGCATAAGGTCTTCGGACGCGACATTTTCTCGAACAAAAACCTCAGCTTTGAGCCCATCATGAACATCGCCACACCGCAGAACTACCGGCTCGGACCGGGCGACGCGGTAAACATCGACGTCTATGGCGCCTCACAGCGAAGCATCACCGCCACGGTAAGCCCCGACGGTGACATCGTCATCGAAAACTTCGGCCCCATCCACGTTGGCGGACTCTCCGTGGCTCAGGCCACCGCACGCATCCGCTCTCAACTCGGTGCCCGCTACCAGAGCAGCCGCATCAAGCTGTCACTCGGACAGACGCGCACCGTCACCGTCAACGTCATGGGAGAAGTTGTCACTCCGGGCACATACACCCTCTCGGCCTTCGCCAGCGTGTTCAACGCACTCTACATGGCAGGCGGCACCAACGACCTCGGTACGCTGCGCAACATCAAGATCTATCGTCACAACCGCCTCATCAGCGTCTGCGACATTTACGACTATATCCTCAACGGCAAGATGACGGGCAACGTACGCCTCAACGACGGCGATGTCATCATCGTGGGCCCTTATGACTGCCTGGTCAATATCACCGGTAAAGTCAAACGGCCGATGTATTACGAGATGAAGCGCAACGAGAGCGTAGAGACCTTGCTGCGCTATGCCGGCGGCTTCACGGGGGATGCCTATAAGAAGGCGGTGCGCGTCAACCGCAAGACAGGGCGCGAGTATGCCGTGTACAATGTTGAGGAGTTTGACATGAGCTCATTCCGCGTGGCCGACGGCGACAGCGTCAGCGTGGACTCTATCCTACCCCGCTATCAAAACACGGTAGAGATCAAGGGAGCCGTCTTCCGTCCGGGTATGTATCAGCTCGGTGCCGGCATTAACAGCGTGCGCACGCTCATCCAGCATGCTGAGGGTCTCACCGAGCAGGCCTTCACAGCCCGTGCCGTCATGCACCGCATGAATGCCGACCGCACGCTGCGCGTCATCGCCGTAGACGTCGAGGGCATCACAAGCGGGCGCGTCGCCGACATCCCACTGAAAGAAAACGATGTGCTCTTCATCCCCTCCAAGGAAGAAGCCATGACCGAACGCACCATCACCATCAACGGTGAGGTTAACTACCCCGGCATCTATAAATATGCCGACAACGAGACACTTGAGGACTTCGTGCTCCAAGCAGGCGGACTCAAGGAGACGGCTTCAACGGTGAAGGTCGACGTAGCCCGCCGTGTCTCTGACCCAAAGGCACTGACTACCGACAGCATCATCGCCCAAACCTATAGTTTTGCTCTGAAGGACGGATTCGTCGTCGACGGAGAGCCGGGCTTCGTGCTCCAACCCTTCGATGAGGTGTATGTGCGCCGCAGTCCCGCCTACAGCGAGCAGCAGAATGTCGTGGTCGACGGCAAGGTGATGTTCCCCGGATCCTATACCATGGCCTACCGTGACATGCGATTGACCGACCTGGTGAAGATGGCCGGCGGTGTCGCTCCCGACGCTTATATCAAGGGAGCCCGCATCATGCGCGTGCCCAATGAGGCAGAACGCACACGAATGGAAGCCGCTTTCAAGATGCAACAAGAGCAATTGCGCCAGCAGCTCATGCAGTTGGCCGTCAACAGCAACAATAACGGCATCATGCAAAACTCTGACGAGACGCTACAAAAGCAACTTGAAAAGTTCCAGGTGCCCAACACCTATCCTGTTGGCATCGAACTGGACAAGGCCCTGAAAGATCCGAAGAGCGACGCCAACATCATCCTGCGTGCCGGTGACCGCCTTCTCATCCCATCGTACACAGCGACGGTGAAGATCAACGGTGCCGTGATGTATCCCAACACGGTCAGCTACGAGCGCGGGGAAAGCGTCCGTCACTATCTCGACGCAGCCGGTGGCTTCGCACAGAACGCACGTAAGAGCGGTGTATACATTATATATATGAATGGTATGGTCGGTAAGGTCAGCCGTGGTGCCAAGGTAGAACCCGGCTGCGAGATCGTCGTTCCCTCGAAGCTCACTCGCAAGATGAGCGTGGCTGAGACGATGAGCCTCGGCTCGAGCATGTCGAGTATCGCCGCCATGATCGCCACCATCGCCAACCTGTCGAAATAAAGTTGCAATCAGACATACCGGGCACGTACCCAGCCAGGCAGACGTCTCTGCGGTCTTCTACATAAGGATCTTATGCGGTCTCTTCTCCCTTGCTCCGTCTTTGGGCGGCAGGCACCCTTGCTAAATGGTGAGGGGAGGAGGAGAAGTGCAATTCTGAATGATAAATGTTGAGTGTTGAATGATGAGAGCGGCAGGGGAAGACACATCCCATTGCTTTCATGCTCACCTGCTTTCGAGAAGAGCAAAACTTTTCTCTCCCATTCCCTTGTGCGTTTGCAATTAAAATCGTATATTTGCAAAAAACAATGATATGGAAGCAATAAATACACATTTCAACCAAGCCCAGCTAAAGTTACTGGATATGCTCTCGTATGTAAAAACTCCACAGGCATTACATGACTTGGAGAATGTCATCTCTGACTATTTCGCCCAGTAGATTGTTGCTTACTATACCTTTTTTATAATTAAAAAATAATGCATATGGAAACATTAAGTTCTTTAAATAAAGCACAACTACAGATACTCAAATTGCTTTCCAATATCAAGACAGAAGAAGAGACCAAGGAATTAAGCCAAGTGATTTCCAACTTCTATGCTAAAAAGGCAACAGAGGAAATGGACAGACTTTGGGAGTCGGGACAATGGAACGAGGAGAAAAATGATCAGATACTCAAAGAACATTTAAGAACACCTTATAAAAATGGCAATGCCTAAAATCGTTCTTGACACAAATTGCTTGATTTCCTCTTTATCATCTTATAGCAAGTACTTTCCAATTTGGCGCTACTTGCAAGAAGGCAAGTTTATTATATGTGTTTCCAATTCAATATTATGAGTACCAAGAAATAATAGAGGAGAAAACAAATGCCATTATCGCTCAAAATGTCATCCGCACATTGCTGGACTGTCCTTTTGTGAAATACCATGAGCCGAGTTATCATTTCAGCCTCATCACCCAGGATCCCGACGATAACAAGTTTGTGGATTGCGCCATTATCTCAAACGCAGATTACATTGTAACGGAAGACAAGCACTTCAATGTTCTGAAAGAAATCTCTTTCCCCAAGGTGTCCATCCGTGGCATCGATACCTTCCTGCATACTTTAGAGCAAGACTTGTAGTCTGATTGAGTCGTGGCATCTTGTCGAAACGATGTTTTTGACATAACACGTTATAGCTCACGTTCATCATCATAGCCTGACCGCTTATCTCATACTGCAACTCTTAACAAACATATTCGTACAAGCTTCATACATGATACTGTGCGTTATCCCAGCCACGAAGAGGTAGATTGTACGGAAAATGCAGCACATACGTATATTTGGTTGAACAATCCACATAGCGGAATAAAGAATATGTCTGAATATCAAGAATATATCCTTTATATTTGGAAATACTCGAATATATTCTCAATGCCATCTCTATCATGATCGCTACCATACTGAAATAAATATTAGATTCAGACATACCAGGCACGTGCCCAGCCAAGCAGACGACTCTGCGACTTCATTTTCTGGGGTCTTATGCGGACTCTTCTCCTTCGCTCCGCTTTCAGGCGGCAGTCACCCTCACCACAATGATGAAGGGAGGAGAAGAAGTACCCTAACACATTATCAATCATTATATTCATCACTATGGTTCATCAGGACAGTTTAGAAGGCCGCCTCTTCAAGTACTATGACACTTTGCATACGCAAAGTCAATCATACGTCACTGATGACATCATAGAAGCTCTCAAGAACTACGGAGAAAGATGACAGGTAATCATCGTATCATGGCTCTCTGCAAATAAAATGGCTCATGCATGACCCAACAACTATGCTCCACACCATGAGTGACACCTACATACTAAATGATATCATCAGCGAACTAAGAGAGAAACAAGGGTAATACTGGGCGCGACAGATTCGGAGAGACACAATGCGCAAAGCGCAAAGTCATCATTAATAGGCTCACGCTTAGAAGAGATGTTCCCCGCAAAGCCGCAAAGAACGCAAAGATTCCGCAAAGACTTTAGAACTACTCTCTTAGCCCCTTAGCGGCTTGGCGAGAGACTTCATAAGAATAGCCATGAATTGACCATGAAACTACCTAATATAGATGCTGTAGAAAGAGCACAGAATTGAAAGTATATAAAAAGAAACATTAAAGTAAAATATGGAAAAGCAACAAGAATATACGACAGTCGACTGGAGAAAAGTCTTCAAAGAAATTTGGAAAAGAAAAAAGCTATACTTCATTGTAGTACCTATTATAATGATCTTAGCGAGTCTCTACATTGTCAGCATACCACGTACATATTCAACAGATACAGAGATAATTCCTGAAGCCCAAGGAGATTTAAACAGTAATTCAGGAGCATTAGGCTCACTTGCTAGTTCGTTTGGTTTTGACATGTCCAACCTAGAATCTTCGGATGCCATTACGCCCATGCTATATCCTGACTTATTAAAAGATAATGGATTCATCGCAAGTTTATTTAAAATCAAGATTATCACGCAAGACGGGAAAATAAAGACTGATTATTTTACATACATTAGCAAATACCGGAAAACAGCATGGTGGAATAAGATAATTGGAGGAATCAAAAGTAAATTTGCTAAAAAGCAAGCATCTACAAATAAGCAATTAGACCCATACGATCTACCGAAAAAAACTGATGACGTCGTAAAAAATATAAGGAATTCTCTATCTATTAAAGTAGATAAGAAGACTGGATCTATAACAATTTCTGTTTCAGACCAAGATCCTTTGGTTTGTAAGACCATAGCGGATTCAACACGTACTCGCCTTGAGAGTTTCATTACAAACTATAGAACTAAGAAAGCGAAAGACGACTATGCCTATTACAGAAAATTAACAGAGGATGCTCACGCTGATTATCAGAAGATCAGAAGACAGTATGGAAATTACTCTGATGCAAACGAAGATGTCATATTACAAAGCGTGAAATCTAAACAAGAAGACTTGGAAAATGAGATGCAATTAAAATACAACGCATATACCACGCTAAGTACTCAGATGGATGCAGCCCGCGCTAAGGTTCTTGCAAAGACGCCAGCCTTCACACTAATACAAGGAGCTGCTGTTCCTATTAAGCCAGAAAGCCCAAAAAGAATGATATTTGTTTTGGCATGGGCTTTTATAGCATTTGTTGGCACATCTATTTACGTCCTTCGTGACATTATACTACCCAAAGAAGGATGATATATTCTAAAACATCAGCTAAGAATAAGCGTATAGCGTCCAACACACTTCTCTTATTCTTACGAATGTTAGTTATAACTATTATTAATCTCTATTCTGTCAGACTAATATTAAAAGGTCTTGGAAAAGAAGATTATGGTTTGTACAACGCTATCGCAGGAGTCGTCACCGCCACTGGATTTATCAGTAGTGTATTAGCTCTATCGGTTCAGAGATTTTTTTCGTATGCCTTAGGCAAAAAAGACAGCAAGATGCTTTCGGAAATATTCTCTACGAGTCTTAACATAGTATTTTGCTTTGCACTAATCATTATAATATTATTGGAGACCATAGGATTGTGGTTTGTTCTTAATAAAATGACCATACCTACGAATAGATTGTACGCTGTCGTACTCCTCTATGAGCTTTCTATCTTTTCATTTCTACTATCATTTATTCAAGTCCCCTACCTTGCTGCAGTATTCTCACATGAAGATATGGGAATATATGCCATCGTATCCACTATAGAATGCATTCTAAAGCTCCTTTTAGCTTTCTTATTAGGAATATTTTTTTATGATCACTTGATCATCTATGGATGTGGATTACTGATGATAGCTTTACTCATTTTCATATCTTATTTTCTTATATGTAAAAACAAATATCAGGAATGCGTCTATCATAAAGTATACAATAAGAGCTTATATAAAGAGATTTTATCTTTTGGAGGATGGGCCACTTTTGGATCATTAGCTAGTACTGGCATGATTCAAGGAAATACCATATTAATCAATGTGTTCTTCGGACCTATAGTAAATGTTGCTTTTGGTATAGCTCAACAAGTCAGCGTAGCATTCAATTCTTTGTGCAACAATATGGTCATCCCATTACGTCCCGCTATGATTAAGGCTTATGCAGAAAAAAACTATTCATACCTAAACGAACTATTTTCTATCAGCAATAAATTCTTGTTATATGCCCTCTCAGCTATAGCTATACCCCTGATATTTGAAATGGATCCCATTCTCAAAGTATGGTTAGGCTATTCTGATCACAATAATACACTGTTTTGCCAACTCATGGTTATTTACGTTGTCGTCTTAGCTATGCACAACCCCATAACTATCATCATGCACGCTACTGGACATATAAAAGAATACCATTTCTATACTGAATTTCTCACTTTACTTTCTTTTCCCTTTACATGGATTTTCTATAGCTGCGGATACAAAGCGAATATTACATTTTTCATTATGATAACACTATGCCTATTAGCTCATATCCTACGACTTTTCTTCCTAAAAAAAATATACGGTTCTTTTTCCATTATTGCATATATAAAAAGAATTATTATAAAAGGATGCATAATCATATCTATTGCTATAAGTTGCTCCTACTATCTTACAAATGTAATAGCAAATAACAAATTACAATTACTTGTTATATGGCTTATAATACCCACATTAATATTTGCTCTTGCATACTTTATTGGTATTAGCTACAAGGAAAAAAAAGTATTAAAGCAAATAGTGCTTTCCTTTGCTAAATTAAAGAAATGAACGAGCTTATCACTAATAACATTTTAGCAATTGGTTATCTTGTTCTATGGGTTGCCACATTCATTTGGTATCATTTCAAGTATCAAACACTTGATGCAGGATCCGCCATCATTGGGATGTATATCATCTATGCAATATTCTCAATCTTTGCAATCAATGATGAACTCTTTTCAATGGCATTTAATCCCCTAAAATTGGCACCATATATCTATCTATATGGAATGATGATGGTTGCGTTAGCTCCGATAACTTATACTCACTTTCATCCTACCAGCACAATAGAAGACCCACATACCAGAATATTGACATTCTTGTCTTGGTTTATTTTTGTGTGTGCAATATTGATGCTACCAAAAATATTAAGTGAACAGACGGGAGGTCTATTATCTATTCTTTCTGATGCAAGCGCAGGAAACGAGGCTTATGAAGAACAGATCGAAAAAGTATCCTCATCAGGTTCTACAATTAGAAACTTGCCAGCTATAATATACAATTCGCTCTCGGACCTTCCTCCTTTTCTACTTTTTTATTTCCTAAAAGAAAACAAAAAAAACATTTCAATAATATGTGCACTTGTTATAACAATTTTGATCAGCATCTACACGCCAATATCACAAGGTCTCAGAGGTAGTGCTGTCGCTACGATGCTAACGCTCTTGGGGGGATATTCCCTTTTTAGGAAATACTTATCTAAAAAGGTTAATAAGCTTATTACTCGTTTAGGCTATGCCTTTGTCATTATTATTGCAGTTCCTATTATTGCTATAACAGTAAGTAGATTTGGTAAAGAACAGGCAGGCGTATCAGGATTCGTCAATTGGTATGTTGGACAGGGAAGTCTTTATTTTAACAATTATGGATTAGACAATGGAGGTATCAGAAATGGTGACCGAACCATGAATCTATTCAAAAGATTTATAGACAAAGATACTCCCAAGAACTTTGTCGAGCGAAGAGACAAAGACCGCTTCTTGGAAATAGATGACAATTTTTTTTCTACATTTGTAGGTGATTTTACGTTAGACTTTGGACCCATCATCTCCATCTTTATATTTATTGCATTTAACGTACTAATAATAGCACTCATAAGACCTAAGAACGATAAATTAAAAGTATATCAGTTACTGTTAATTTATCTTACAGCTTGCATAAGCCTTCAGGGAGGTATGACGCTATATTCCTATTCTGATTTAGGAGCGCTTAGAATTATCGCATTAGCCTTAGTATATTCTTATCTTAGATATCATGAGATACTTCTAAAGCGTTTCCCAATAAAAAAGACATTTGATGAAGAGAATATATAAACTGCTCGATGCTATTGGGCAAGTTTGCGACCTTTTAAGAATTAGTTTCTTGTATCATGCATTTCGATCATCAAGAGACAGAATCTACACTGGATATCTTCGTAGACAATTTAATAGTCTCGGGAATTCGGTTATCATGTGGAGAGCTTACAATCTCAAAGGACTTGATAATATTAAAATTGGCGATAACAACATAATTGAGCCAGACCTACAAATTACCGCATGGAAAACAATTTCTCCCAATGCACAAATAACTATTGGAGATGGCTGTTTGATTAGACGCGGTGCACATATCAGTGCTACAAATAGTATAACTATAGGAGATCATCTTATAACTGGTACCAACATTTTTATCACAGATAACTCACATGGTGACACATCTTTTCATCATATGCAAATGCCACCAAATGACCGGCCGATAGTAAGCAAAGGCCCCATAGTTATTGGCAATAATGTATGGTTAGGGAACAATGTGTGTGTATTACCCGGTGTAACGATAGGAGACAATGCTATTATTGGTGCAAATAGTGTCGTTACTCATGATGTTCCTGCATTCACTGTAGTTGGAGGTGCACCTGCACACTTAATAAAATAAAGAGTAATGAAAGCACGTGTAATCGCTTACTATCTACCTCAGTTTCACCCGATCCCTGAAAATGATAAATATTGGGGAAAAGGTTTCACGGAATGGATTAACGTCGCAAAAGCGAAGCCACAGTTCCATGGCCATAATCAACCACGTATTCCTGCTGATTTAGGCTTCTACGATCTCAGAGTTCCAGAAGTCAGAGAGGAGCAAGCAAAAATGGCCAAAGAAGCAGGGATTGAAGGATTTTGCTATTGGCATTACTGGATGGGGAATGGCAAATTGCTGCTTCAAAGACCATTTCAAGAAGTCTTATCTACAGGGAAGCCTGATTATCCCTTTTGTTTAGCCTGGGCCAACCATGAATGGAAAACCGGGACTTGGAAAAAAGGAGGAAGTAGCAAATTGATTGTTCCAATGCTTTACTCTGGAGACAACGACTACATAGATCATTTCAATTATGTGCTTCCAGCATTCAAAGATCATAGATATATCACCATTGATGGGAAGCCCATTTTCGTAATATTTGACCCCTATTCTTTCAAGGATATAAGTAACTTCATCAATTTATGGAGAAACTTAGCAAAAGAAAATGGCCTTAAAGGTATATATTTTATTGCTCTGATCCATTCCACTACAACCATGCATCGGGATAAGCGAGGATCTATTACACGTGTTTTGCCAAACTTGAAGAGTAGCAAACAAGTTTATAAAGACATTCTCAACTTAGGGTTTGACGGAATCAACTCCTTTGGCAAACCCCGAGCAGAAATGCTTTATCTTGGTGAATATAGCAGAATATTCTCTTCCATAATTCATAAAAAGTTTCCTTTTCTGCCTTCATTAAAAATAAACTATCCAAAGGTTATGAAGTACTTCTTTGCTCCTGAGGATAACTGGGAAAACGTTTTTCCTACTATTTTCCCACAATGGGATCGTACACCGAGAGCAGGTAATAGTGAAGGCATTTATGTACATGCAACACCAGAAAACTTTAAGAAACACATTATTCATGCTTTGGACATAATAAAGAACAAATCTAATGAGCATAAAATACTTTTCCTCCGTTCATGGAATGAATGGGGAGAAGGTAACTATGTTGAGCCAGATGCGACTTATGGCCATGGTTTTTTAGACGCTTTAAGTGAAACCATTAAGTAAAGAAGAATGTATCAGATTCCAATTCTATTCATCATCTTTCGCAGAAAAGATGTAGCGCTTAAAAGTTTTGAGCGAATCAAAGCCATAAAACCTGCTAAATTATATATTACCAGCGACGGAGCGAGAGAAAACGTCATAGGAGAACAAGAACTAGTAGCAGCCACCCGACAAAGCATCGAAGATGCCATTGACTGGCCTTGCGAGGTTCATCGCAGATATCAAGACCGCAACCAAGGATGTGCCACAGCAGTATCGTCGGCCATCAGCTGGATGTTTGAAACCGAAGAGATGGGTATCATCTTAGAAGATGACTGCGTGGCGAAAACATCGTTCTTCTATTTCGTCAGAGAGATGCTGCAGCGCTATAAAGACGACCAACGTATCGGTATGATAGCGGGAACCAATCTCATCAGTGGCAAAGTTAAGTTACCCGATTCTTATTGTTTCTCCACATACAAAGCCTGTTGGGGATGGGCCACTTGGAGAAGGGCTTGGAACAACATGCAGCTCGACATGCCATGGAGAGCCTCCAACTACTACGACTCCGTTCTTTCCAACAACGGCTTCCACGCCAAGGATAAGAATTATTGGAAATACCGCCTAAAGCTCATCGATGCAAACTATGTGAGTGCATGGGACTGGCCTTGGTATTTCTGCTTAGCAGCGCAAAATCAACTCTGTATCTTTCCGTCAAAAGGACTGATTGTCAACATTGGCTTCGAGGAAGGGGCCACACACACTTCATTCTTCAACCACCCCCAATATAAGGATGAAGGCGAATTGTCATTTCCTTTACAACATCCTCGGTTGATTGTACCCTACGAGCCCTTTGACAAGGCATTCTACAAAGCCAACAACAATCTTTATATGCGTCTGTCAAGTTGTATACCATTGTGGCTAAAGAAGAAACTAAAGAAAATACTTAAATAAAGAGCTATGAAAAGACATATCATTACGTCTAACGGGAAATACACCTACACCTTCGTTCCTATCTTCGAGGGAGCCAAGAGGATAGACAAGCATCAGGCGAAAGAGAATCTCTTCCTGTTTCAGGATATTATGGACAAGTACCATCTGAAGTTTCTGCTTGCCTTCGGTACTTTACTCGGCGCTGTGCGAGAACATGACTTTATCAACCATGATGAAGACATAGACCTCATTATGATGAAGTCTGACATGGACAAATTTCTGTCTTTACTCTTCGAATTCCGTAAATATGGATTCGAGGTCATACGTTACGAACGTCGAGGTTTCCTTTCACTTATGCGTAAAGGAGAATACATCGACTTCTACTTTTATGAGCCGTATCCAGAAAACACAGATTTGATGTATTGCTGCCAAGATATCTTTCCAAGAAATCTTCTAGAGGACACCGCACCCATCACTTTTTTAGGCAGGAGTTTCAACGCACCCCGTGAATACAAGAAAATGATGGAGATTAGCTATGGAAAGAATTGGATGACACCAGTTGAGAAGTTTAATTTCAAATTATCAAAACAGGAGCGATTCAAACAATGGCTAAAGCAATACATTAAGGTCATGTTACCTGTTTCTTTTGTGGAAAGAAAACAAAGGGAAGCCGACAAGCCTTTCATAACAAAATATATCAAAAGAATTCAGCAATTAGATTAAAAGTATGCAAGCAATCTTATTAGCAGCCGGAATGGGCAAACGACTTGGCGAATACACCAAGAATAATACTAAATGCATGGTGGAAGTCAATGGCATTAAGCTTGTTGACCGAGTAATCACGCAGTTATCGCACTTTCATCTTGACCGTCTTGTCATAGTGATTGGATATAAAGGAAAAGAACTAAAAGAATATATAGGCAATCGATATGACAAGGCTCTTAAGATTGAATATATCGAGAATAACGTTTACGACAAGACAAACAATATTTACTCGTTGGCTCTCGCAAAGAATGAGTTGTGCAAAGATGATACTATATTGCTAGAGTCGGACATTATCTTTGATGAAAATGTTCTCCAAAAATTGATTACCACCCCCTATCCGAATCTTGCTCTCGTTGATAAATATCAACCATGGATGGATGGAACTATGGTAACTGTCAATGAAAGCTACGAGATCATCAACTTCATCAATAAGGCATCCTTCAAATATCAGGACATTGAATCTTATTATAAAACTGTTAATCTCTACAAGTTTAGCAAAGAGTTCTCAACAAGCGTGTATGTTCCTTTTCTCGAAGCCTACTGCAAGGTAATGGGAAACAATCAGTATTATGAGGAAGTATTACGCGTACTAACCGTTATTCACCAGTCAACTCTTCATGCTCTTCCTTTACAAGGTGACAGATGGTATGAAATTGATGACATTCAAGATCTAGACATTGCTTCTACGCTTTTTTCAAACGATACAGATAAATTCTATATGTATCACAGAAGATACGGTGGTTTCTGGCGATTCCCAAACCTGTTAGACTTCTGCTATCTTGTCAATCCCTATTTTCCAGACAAGAGAATGATAGATGAGCTTAAGTCAAACTTTGAGACTTTGCTCAGAGAATACCCTTCGGGAATGTATGTCAACTCCTTGCTTGCTGCCAAATATTTCTCTGTTAAGCAAGATTTTATTGTAGTTGGCAATGGTGCTGCAGAGTTAATAAAAAATGTGATGGAGGAACAGGCCGGAAAGAAGGTGGGAGTTCTATTCCCTACTTTTGATGAATATCCCAACAGATTGGATCAGCAACAAATCGTGACCTTCGTTTCCCAAAAAGATGATTTCTCTTACACGGTTGACGATCTTATTGCTTTCTTTGGAGAAAAGGATATTTCGATGCTGCTTCTCATCAATCCTGATAATCCTTCTGGGCATTTCATTAAAAAGACTGATCTATTATACCTCATCTCATGGTGTTCAGAAAGAAATATCCAAATAATCGTTGATGAAAGTTTTGTAGACTTTACGGATGACTTTGAGAACAACAGCCTTCTCACAAATGATATTCTTATGAAATTCCGCAATCTAATAGTTATGAAATCTATCAGCAAGTCGTATGGTGTCCCCGGACTGCGCTTAGGCATTATGGCTTCTGCAGATTCAAAACTTATAGATCGTGTAAAAAAGAAAGTATCAATATGGAATATCAACTCTTTTGCTGAATACTATATGCAGATATTCGGCAAGTATGAAGCTGATTACAAAAAAGCTTGTAGACTCTTTGTTCGAGAGAGAGAATTATTTTATTATGATTTAAAAACTATTTCGTACTTACACGTAATTCCATCACAAGCAAATTTTTTCCTTTGTGAAGTGACAAGTAAATATACTTCCATCGAATTGGCAAACGAACTCATTAAAAGAAACATTTTAATAAGCAACTGTTCTACCAAACGTTGCATGAAAGAAACAGGCAAACAGCTTATACGTTTAGCTATCAGAGATAGAAAAGACGACACAGCACTTATTGAAGTTCTTAAAAGTCTATAGTAACTATATTCTAAACTCCAGTACCTTATAAAAGTACTTCATATACATCATCCACTGATTTGAATAGATGCCGTTGAGTTTACAGGCACGCACATCCTCTTTGGCAAGAAGCAGATGACTTGAGAAGCCGGCAGTACTGGCACCTCCCATCAGCATGGTGACAAAATCCATGGGAACGTACTTTGCTCTGATACGATAACGCTGGAACAGCCTGACCATCATCTCAAAGTCACTACCAATCTTATAATCCGTGTTATAAAGCCCAGCTTTCTCATATACATTCCTGCGCACATAGAAGGACGGGTGAGCTGGCATAAAGCCAAAGCGAAGCCAGAAAGGCCGGAACATCTTTGAAGAATAGTATCTGGCGATTTTTTGGGGATTTCCTTGACGGACGAAATGAATATCTCCGTACACAGCATCAATCGAGTGCTTTGAAAAGCAATCGGCAATTTTCTCAACCACATCAGATGAAGTAAAATAGTCATCAGAGTTCAAAATACCGACTACATCGCCTGTTGTCATCTTGATGCCTTCATTCATTGCATCGTAGATACCACCATCTTTCTCTGACTTCCACTTTAACCGCCCCTTAAACAATGGCTCATAATGCTTGATGATGTCAAGCGTGTCATCTTTTGAGCCGCCATCCTTTATTACCATCTCAATAAAAGGATAAGTTTGTGACAAGACAGACTCTAACGTATTACTTAATGTAGCTGCGCTGTTAAAGCATACGGTTACAACGGATATCTTCATATATAATTGCCAGTTTTGATTGTAGTGCAAAAATAGCTTTTTTCACTGTAACAGCAAAATAAATCATATCAGAAAACCACGATAGAAATAATTTTAGCTTATCCGTACAATATATTTACAAGTTCTAAGTTATTATCAAGAACCGTGTTAACATCTTATGACAATAGATATATACATCATATTATTGACTTTGATATTGGGCGCCATATGTGGTATGGCATTTACTCCACTCATACTCAAATTTTGCAAGAAGAAGCATCTCTATGATATGCCGAATGCGCGGAAGGTACACAAAAATCCTATCCCACGACTTGGCGGTATCGTCTTCATACCCAGTATGATAGTGTCAGTGCTGATCACATTCGACTTCCTGAGACTTCAATATCATTCACAGATCATACATATCAATATTAGTTCACTACATGTCATCGTCAGTCTGTTTGTGATCTATATAACTGGCATTATCGACGATTTGATTGGGCTTAACGCCCCCGTGAAGTTCACCCTGCAGATCATTTCTGGCGTGAACCTGACACTGGCTGGTTTCTACCTCAACAATCTTTATGGTCTTTTTGGCATCTATGCAATACCACAATGGTTGGGAAGTCTACTGACAGTGTTTATCATCGTATTTGTCTGCAATGCGATCAACCTTATTGATGGCATTGACGGTCTTGCGGCATCACTGGCCATCATCGGTCTTTGTGGCTTTTGTTATCTCTATGCAAAATTGAGTTACCTTACTTATTGTGTACTGATATGCGGCATCATTGGATGCTTGTTGTCATACCTGTTCTTCAATCTGTTTGGCTCTGCAGAAAAAGGACTAAAGATTTTCATGGGCGATTCAGGGAGTCTTACCCTCGGTTTTCTATTAGGCTTCCTCTTTATCAATTATTCCATAAAGATGTCTGTTTATGCCGACCAGTATAGCCAGCCTTTCTCGATTGCATGGTCCTTCTTTATCTTACCTATTTTTGACGTGGTGAGAGTTTTCTTTTTCAGAATCATGAATCATAGGTCGCCATTTCAGCCCGATAAGAACCACATTCACCATAAGTTGTTAGCAGCCGGCCTCATACAACATCAAGCTTTATTAGCTCTCATTGCTTTGGCTTTAGCATTCATTCTTATCAATAGATCCCTGAGTCCATTGAACAATGCAAATATTTCTCTCTTGGCGGATGTGATCATATACATAGCCTTTAATATCTGCGTGAACGTTGCCATAAAAAGAAGAAAAAAGGTAGAAGTGAGATGAGACGAATCTTTGATATTTGCTTATCAGCCTTCTGCCTGATCGTCTTCTCTCCACTGATGGGTATCTGTGCTTTAGCCATCAGAATAGAAGACGGATTACCTGTCATCTATCGGCAAGAGAGAATAGGACTGCACGGAAAACCCTTTAACATCTATAAGTTCCGCAGTATGAGAATGGATGCAGAGAAAGATGGCGAACCACAACTGCTGGAGCGAGACAACGATCCAAGGCTCACTCATGTTGGTGCCTTCCTTCGTGCGCATCACCTTGACGAGCTTCCACAGCTTTGGAATGTCTTCAAGGGCGACATGGCGTTTATCGGCCCAAGACCGGAACGGAAATACTATATCGACCAGATCATCCAGCACGACCCGCGCTATGTCTATCTCTATCAGATACGACCGGGCGTGACGTCCTATGCCACATTATATAATGGTTATACCGACACGATGGAGAAGATGCTCAAGCGGCTGGACCTGGACCTCTACTATCTGGAGCATCGCTCGTGGTGGTTCGATGCAAAGATACTCGTAAAGACCTTCATCAACATCGTCTTCGGCAAGGTATTTTGAGGACAGAGGAGACAGAGAGACGAGGGCAGAAAGACAGAAAGACATAAAGGACAGATACTTCACTGTATTATAGACAGGAAGACAAAAAGACAAAAGAAACAGATTATACGCTGCTTTCCTTTTGCTTTATAGAAATAATATACTATCTATGCAAATGTAAACGACGGTTTACATTTAAAGACAAGTGACATGAAATTCTACGATAGAGAAACGGAAATCGACATTCTGCCTATGCTTATCTGTTATTCTGCAAGATATGTGATAATCCCAAAACAAAATCAACGAGAAATTTGGTGGAGCGGGAGAAAAGTAGTAACTTTGCGGACAATTACGCTCCAAGGGTCGTGAAAGACCCGCAACGTGATCATAGAATTCTATAACAAAACGAATAATCAAAGAAATGAAAAAAGGTATTCATCCAGAAAACTATCGCCCCGTCGTGTTTAAAGACATGTCCAACGGCGATATGTTCCTCACACAGTCTACATGCAAGACCAACGACACTGTAGAGTTTGAGGGCGAGACTTACCCAGTGGTAAAGGTAGAAATCTCCAGCTCTTCGCATCCGTTCTACACGGGCAAGAGCAAGCTCGTCGACTCGGCTGGTCGTGTGGACCGCTTCATGAGCCGCTACGGTAAACTGAAGAAGTAAATACCAAAGCCAACAGAATAGAAGCGCAATCGGACGTAGTTGCATATACGTTTGATCGCGCTTTTTTCGTTTAAAAACTTGAGAACATGATCCAAAAGAATAGAAATGGTTATAAGCGTCACGCCTGCTGGACGTGGCTTGCAGCCTTTGTCTTTACCCTTACCCTCCCTGTCTTTTATTCATGCTCCGGGGATGACAACGGGGAAACAGCCAGTGCTAATGCCAATGCCAACAATGCTCAGGTATTTCCCGAATATGCCCGCATGGAAATGCCACGCATCAAAGACGGCAGCCGCATCATCATTCATCGGACCGATGCGTTCGGCGTGAACTATATCGTGGAATGGGACGACGGCCTGCGTGCACAACGCTGGACATGCTATCGGCTCGACCCGAAGAACAGCATTAGAACCGGCAGTCGTAATGGCTGGTGGCACGGAAGAGACCCCTTTGCCGAGGACGAGCTGATACCTGCCGCTTACCGCACGACATTAACAGACTACAGTCAGATGACTCCTCACTATGACCGTGGCCATATCTGTCCTTCTGCCGACCGCCTCAACTCCAAGGAGGCCAACCGGCAGACATATTTGCTTGGCAATATCCAACCGCAGCTCAACGGTTTCAACACTGGTGTGTGGCTCTATATGGAGAACAAGATCCATGGCAACAGCTTTGATGATATCATCGGTTGGAACCGTGATGCCTTCCGCGACACCTTATATATATGTAAGGGTGGCACGATAGACAACAACAACTACTCCCGTTCCAACACTGGACTGGTCATCCCTAAATATTTCTTTGCCGCCATCCTGCGCATCAAAAACGGGCAGTACAACGCCCTCGGTCTGTGGTTTGAGCACAAAAACGACCACAGCACCAGCCTGAAAGCCTATGCGTGCAGCATCGATGAACTGGAGAGGCGCACGGGCATTGACTTCTTCTGCAACCTTCCCGATGACCGTGAACGCGTCATCGAAGCAGCCCAGCCCAACGACGCACTGTGGGGACTGGAATAAAAACAAAAATCATCCATTAAAAGAGCATTGGCATAGCAGCTATCACTGCCACTGCCATCATTATCTTAAACGTTTTCATATCTTAGAATGTTTAATCCTCAATAAGTGATCTACCTTATTCTACCTTTCCGAAATGTCTCACCGGCTTTGCCGTGCTGTCATCCTTAGCCCGAGTGCCCACCATGTTCTTCTTGGCATAGCCGCCATAGTAATCGTCGTAGTAGCCGTAGCCCCAATCTGTATACCTGTTCCAGTTGGGTGAGGACACCTGGCGGAGGCTGAAGTTGACAGTCTGGTTGTCATAGTAGATGGTACCTTCGAAATAGCCATTAGACAAACGATAGTTGCGAATCTTCAAAGATGTACCTTCTTCAACAAAGTACACGTTGATAGCACCGTTAGACACCGTCCACTTGATATGGTTGGCCACCTGGTTGTTGCGCCACGGAGAGTTCCGGTAATAGTCGATCCAATAACCCGTTCCTGAAGAATAGGTATATGGATCTTGCACGAAGCAGATCTCTGAGGACACAGCCTGATAGTATTGTCCATCATAATATGTACGCACTTCCATATCACCTTGCCACGTTCCTTCGAGGGTGGTTGCGATATCGCTGTCGTCATCGCAGGAGACCAGCGTGGTAGCGGTCAGCGTGAGGAACAGCATTGAGATTATTGACATTAACTTTTTCATTGCCTTTTCATTTTTATGTTATTGATGCCGCAAAGTTAACGCATTTCTGTTAAACGGCAACGGGAAATCGGATATTTGTGAGAGGGATTCCCCTACTGTGTGAAGAGAATTCCGCTATTAATTAATCAAAAATAACCGGCAAAAGAAGGGCTTTCTCCATTCTTTTTTGTACTTTTGCCTTGCATTGTCTCAGAAAGGGAAAATGCTCAACTTTAAGATTGTAAAACATAACAAAGATAAAGCCAAGTATAAAACAAAAATGAGAACGGTTTACGAATTCAGTGTGAAAGACAGAAAGGGTAACGAAGTGTCCCTACGCGAATATGCCAACGAGGTACTGCTCATCGTCAACACTGCCACCAAGTGTGGTTTCACCCCTCAGTACGAGGAACTGGAGAAGCTCTATGAGAAATACCATGCACAGGGCTTCGAGATTCTCGACTTCCCTTGCAACCAGTTTGGTCAGCAGGCGCCGGGCACTGATGAGAGCATTCACTCTTTCTGCAAGCTCACCTACGGCACCGAGTTCCCACAATTCAAGAAGATCAAGGTCAACGGCGACGACGCTGACCCGCTCTATAAGTTTCTCAAGACACAGAAGGGCTTTGCCGGTTGGGATGAGACACATCCTATCTACCCCATCCTCGACAAGATGCTCTCTGAGGCTGATCCTAACTATAAGGAGAACCCCGACATCAAGTGGAACTTCACCAAGTTCCTCGTCAACAAGAGGGGACAGGTAATGAAACGCTATGAGCCCACTGAGAAGATAGACAACATCGCCAAGGATATCGAAGCGTTGTTATAACCACCAACCATAAAAGAAAAGGAGAACAACATGAAGACAAAGTGCTTAATCATCGGCAGCGGTCCTGCCGGCTACACTGCAGCCATCTACGCCGGACGCGCCAACCTCAATCCGACGCTCTACACGGGTCTGCAGATGGGCGGTCAGCTTACCCAGACTACCGACATTGAGAACTTCCCCGGTTTCCCTGACGGCATCGATGCCAACGAGATGATGGAGAACTTCCGTAAGCAGGCAGCACGCTTCGATGCTGACATCCACGACGGTGTGATCACCGATGTGGACTTCAGCCAGAAGCCTTACGTGGCTACCACCGACCGTGGTGAGAAGATCGAGGCCGACACGATCATCGTAGCTACGGGTGCTTCTGCCAAGTACCTCGGACTTCCCGATGAGGAGAAATATCGTGGACAGGGTGTCTCTGCCTGTGCCACCTGTGATGGTTTCTTCTATCGCAAAAAAGTCGTTGCAGTCGTCGGTGGAGGTGACACAGCCTGCGAGGAGGCCACCTATCTGGCCAACCTCTGCAGCAAGGTGTATATGATCGTGCGAAAGCCTTACCTGCGCGCTTCCGAGATCATGAAGAAACGCGTGGAGGACAATTCCAAGATAGAGATTCTCTATGAGACCAACACACTCGGGCTCTACGGCGACAACGGTGTGGAAGGTGCTCATGTGGTCTACCGCAAGGGTGAGACCAACGAAAAGAAATACGATCTGCCTATTGACGGCTTCTTCCTCGCCATCGGTCATAAACCCAACACCGACATCTTCCGTGGTAAGCTCGACATGGATGAGGTTGGATATATCAAGACACAAGGTGACACGCCACGCACCAACATCGAGGGCGTCTATGCCGCCGGTGACTGTGCTGATCCCACCTACCGCCAGGCTGTCGTAGCCGCCGGCTCAGGCTGCAAAGCTGCACTGGAAGCCGAGCGCTATCTGCAAGGAAAGTAAACAGGGAACATCCCATAACCAAAGAAAGCCATACCGCTTATGTCAATAGACTTGAGCAGTATGGCATTTTTATTTCATCGTCATCATATAGACTTGTTGTCATTCACAAATTTCATCCATATCTGTAAATTGATTAGAGTTTCACCCCCTCTTCCTTTGTTACATCACAAACGAATAATTTCTGAGAAACTTATAAATTTTCGATGGATTTCTCCTATCACAAAGTACTTCAATCACCTATTTGCTCTTATGATGACAACTTTGACATTAGGAGTACTTTACGCGCATGCCGTATTTTTTTTGCCATTATGCTTGCTTCTTTCTAAAATTTCACTTATCTTTGCAGATATAATACTATCAAAAGATCTGGCTATCATGCACACTCCAGCTTTTCTGACCCTGCTGTTTCTCTGTCTTCCCGCCGGCACGTTGCTCGCACAGAACCGACACCACGACAAGCGACCGGGCAAACTGCAAATACCCATAGACAGCCTCACTGTCAACGGCACGTCACTGGGATCTGTCGACGTGGTGACCGAAAGCCACATGAACAAAGGTCTGGTCACCAACCCGCTCAATGCCCTCACAGGTCAGGCGGCCGGCGTGAACATCACGTCGGGTGAGAACCGCATGGCTCAGCTGAGCTCCGTGCGTGTGCGCGGTACCACGTCTATCACCGGCGGCAACGACCCGCTCGTGATCATTGACGGCGTCTACTCCGACCTCAGCGCGCTGTCATCGGTCTATCCCTCCGACATCGAGAGCTTCACCATCCTCAAAAATGCTGCCGAGACCGCACAGTTCGGTTCGCGTGGTGCCTCTGGTGTCATCGAGGTGAAGACCAAGCGGGGCAGCGGCACTCAACTCCATATCTCCTACGATGGTAACCTCGGCTTTGAATCGAAATACAAAACTCTCGACATGCTCGACGCACCGGGTTATATTGCCACGGCTCAGGCGCTCGCCCTCTATTATAAGGACGAGGGCAGCAACACCAATTTCCAAGACGCCATCACACGCACCGGCTACATCTCCAACCACCACGTAGCCTTCAGCGGTGGCTCCAAGGAGTCGAACTACCGTGCCTCGCTGAGCGCCATGGATCACAACACCATCATCCGCGCGAATTCCTACCGCAACTATGCCGCCAAGGCCGACCTCACGCAGTGGGCCTTCGACGATCTGCTGAAGATCGACTTTGGTGTCTTCGGCTCGTCACAGAAAAGCCATGACCTCTTCAACCCCTGGGAGATCTTCTACAGCGCGGCCGCACAGAACCCTACCATCCCTGCCACGACCAACGCTGACGGCACCGGCGACAAGAACAATACCGCGGAACAGATCAACCACCCAATGGTGCTGCTGAAAAAGAAAAACGACACCAAGAGCCTCAACTTCGACACGCATATCGACATGGACTTCAACCTCATGGGGATGTTCTGTGGCAAGAGCAACGACAACGATCCTTCGCTCCACCTGCTCCTGCTCGGTGCCTACAGCTACAACACCTTGGAGAACGCCACCTTCTGCCCGACTTGGATATGGGCACAAGGGCAGGCCACACGCAGCGAGCGCAAGACCGAGTCGTGGTTAGGCAATGCCCAACTGAAGTTCGACGACACGTGGGGCGCGCACCATCTCTCAGCCACCTTGCTGACTGAATATCAGAAGAGCAACGCCAGCGGATTCTGGACGCTCGTCAAAGGCCTCACCACCAATGAACTGGGCTACGACAATCTCGGCGCAGCCTCCACGATACCCTATGGCGGCACGGGCTCCGACGCCGACAGCCCCTCACTGCTCTCGTTCATGGGCAGCCTGAGCTATACCCTCCTCAACCGCTACACACTCGGCGCGACCCTGCGTGCCGACGGCAGCTCGATGTTTGCCAGCGGGCACAAATGGGGCACCTTTCCCTCGGTCTCCTTCTCTTGGGACCTGACCAAAGAGCCTTTCTTCCATGCCCTCAGCCATCTCTTCGGCATCATGCGGCTGCGCACCAGCTACGGACAGTCGGGAAATCTCGGCGGCATTTCATCGTACTACTCACAAAACCTTGTCAAGCCCATCGGCACCGTGTCGGTCAACAACACACCCACCACGACCATGGGACTCTTCCGCAACAGCAACCCCAGCCTGAAATGGGAGACACGCTCGACCTTCAACGTCGGTACCGACTTCAGCCTGTGGCACAACCGGATCGTGCTCACCGCTGAATACTACTACTCGCGCACCACTGACATGCTCTACCAGTACGACGTGCCCGTACCTCCCTTCACCTTTGACAAGCTGCTCGCCAACCTCGGCAAGATGAGCAACCAAGGTGTGGAGCTCGGACTCGGCGTCACCGCTATCAGCCATAAGGACATGGAGCTGAATGTCAACCTCAACCTCTCATTCCAAAAGAACAAGCTCATTTCGCTCTCGGGCAACTACAACGGCTACCATCTGACAGCACCGGACATCACGTCCATAGGCTCGCTAAGTGGCGCCGGATTCCACGGTGGCGAGAACAATATCGTCTACCAGATTGTCGGACAGCCCGTCGGCGTGTTCTACCTGCCACACTGCAAAGGGCTGGTAAAGAACGAGAACGGATCCTATATGTATGACATTGAGGATCTCGACCACAACGGACGCGTCAACATCGAGGACGGCGGTGACCGATACATCGCCGGACAGGCCACACCGAAGTGGACGCTCGGCTCCAACATCAGTTTCCGCTACAAGGACTTCGACATCTCGTTGCAGATGAACGGAGCCTTCGGACACAAGATCTACAACGGCACGGCGCTGACCTATATGAACATGTCGAGCTTTCCCGACTACAACGTCATGAAGAAGGCTCCGGCCATGAACATCAAAGACCAGCGCGCCACCGACTACTGGCTTGAACGCGGCGACTATCTCAATTTCGACTATCTCACCGTGGGCTGGAACGTGCCCCTGCACTCTCGCCATATCAGCCGCCTGCGCCTGTCGGCCTCGGTCAACAACCTCGCCGCCATCACTGCCTACAGCGGACTTACGCCCATGATCAACAGCTATGTCGTCGACTCCACGCTGGGCATCGACGACAAGCGGTCCTATCCCGTCTACCGCACCTTCAGCTTCGGGGTGAGCATTCAATTCTAAGTTCCAGCGTTTCCGACAACAAGTAAACCGTCATTCATCATGATGTCCACTAAACGTCTTCTATTCTGTTTCGCCATAGCGGTCTGTCTCTTGTCCCTGTCTTCCTGTGTTGACGAGAATACCAAGGGACTGCTTCCTGAGAAGAATGCCTATAACAGCAGCACCAACCTGTATATCAACACCGTTGCCACCTTATATAATTATATAGGAGGTAACAGCGATTCGCAAGGTCTCGAGGGCACCGTGCGCGGACTCTACGACTATAACACCTTCACCACCGACGAGGCCATCATCCCTATCCGTGGCGGTGACTGGTACGACGGCGGCTTCTGGCAGAATCTCTACGAGCACCGCTGGACAGCCTCCGACGAACCGCTCTATGCCACATGGCTCTATCTCTACAAGGTTGCCATGCTCTGCAACCACAGCCTCGCCGTCATCGACGCCAACCGCAGTCTGCTCTCCGACGACGAGTATCTGTCCTATACCTCCGAGGTGAAAGCCGTGCGCTGCCTCTTCTACTACGAGCTCATGGATATGTTCGGCCGCATCCCTTATATCACCAAAGACCAGGAAAATTTCACCGATGTCAGACAGCAGGAGCGCAGCACCGTGTTTCATAGCCTCATCGACGAGCTGCAGGCATGTCTGCCCTACCTCGCCAATGAGCACAGCAACCTTGAGGGCAATTACTACGGACGTATGACACGCCCCGTGACCCAGTTCCTGCTGGCCCGGCTTTTCCTCAACGCCGAGGTCTACACCGACGACGACTGGACCGACAACCAACGCCCTGACGGCAAGACGATGACCTTCACCGTTGATGGACAGACGATGAATGCCTGGCAGGCCTGCATCCACTACTGCAATGAAATAGAAAAAGAGGGGTATCAGCTTCAGCCCGACTATGCCTTCAACTTCAGCGTACACAACGAGACTTCGGTGGAAAACATCTTCACCATACCCATGGACAAAATCAAATACCAAAACCAGTTCTGTTATCTCTTCCGCTCGCGCCACTACGCTCATGGCGGCGCACTCGGCATGGATGCTGAGAACGGCACCTCAGCCACGCTCGCCACTGTCCACGCCTACGGCTACGGCACCGACAGCCTTGACACGCGCTTCGCCATTAACTTCTATGCCGACACGGTGAAGGTCGACGGCAAGGTGGTGAAGATGGAAAACGGTGAGCCACTGGTCTACCAGCCCTTGGTGATGGCAGAGAACCTCACCTACTCGCCCTATGAGAAGACTGCAGGGGCGCGTATGGCTAAATACGAGATAGACCGCAAAGCCTACACCGACGGGAAACTACAGGACAACGACATCGTACTCTTCCGTTTCGCCGATGTGCTGCTCATGCGTGCCGAAGCAAAAGTGCGAAACGGAGAAAACGGACAGGGCGACTTGGATGCTGTCCGCCGACGGGTGGGCATGCCCAGTCGTCCGGCTACGCTCGACAACATCCTGCGTGAGCGGTTGCTCGAACTGATGTGGGAAGGCTGTCGGCGGCGCGATCTCATCCGCTACGGTCTTTTCCACAAGGCCTACGACCTCAGACAGCCGATAGAGAGCGAGAGCGATACCCACACCACGGTGTTCCCGATACCCCAAAAAGCCATTGACCTCAATAATAAGTTGAGTCAGAACAAGGGCTACAAGACGGTAGAATAGGAACTAACAACAACTGTTAATACCTCTGAAGCATCTGCGGTAGGCAGTGTGCGGCACCATGGGCAAACAGGAGCCTATACCTTATTATATATAGCTCCAGAGAAATTTATTCTCCACAAAAGGCAAGAAATTGAAGAAAAATGTGTAAGTTTGTAATCGGAATACAATCACCAACTGCAAATTGTCAAACAGAAAGCAATTATTATGAAGAGAAAGAAATTCCTTTTGGGCGAGAACGATGTTCCCCGTCAGTGGTACAACATCCAAGCCGAGATGCCCAACAAACCAATGCCGCCCTTGAATCCAGCTACCCACAAGCCGCTTCATGCCGACGACCTGGCACATATTTTCAATCAAGAATGCTCACGGCAGGAGCTCGATCAGGAACACGCATGGATCGACATCCCCGACGAGGTGCGCGACAAATACTGCTACTATCGTGCCACTCCACTGGTGCGTGCCTACGCACTGGAGAAGGCTCTCGACACAAAAGCACATATCTATTTCAAGAATGAGTCGACCAATCCCTTAGGTTCTCATAAGATCAACTCCGCCCTGCCCCAGTGCTACTATTGCAAACAGGAGGGCGACACCAACGTGACCACCGAGACCGGTGCCGGACAGTGGGGCGCAGCGCTCAGCTATGCTGCCAAACTCTACGGACTGGAGGCCGCCGTGTATCAGGTGAAGATCACGATGCAGCAGAAGCCCTACCGCTCAATGATCATGCGCACATTCGGTGCTACCGTGGAGGGTTCGCCCTCGATGTCAACACGTGCCGGAAAGAACATCATCACGGCCGACCCCAACCATCCCGGCTCCTTGGGTACCGCCATCTCTGAGGCTATCGAACTGGCCACCACCACGCCGGGATGTAAATACACGTTGGGCTCGGTGCTGAACCATGTCGCCCTCCATCAGACTGTCATCGGACTGGAAGCTGAGAAGCAGATGGAGATGGCCGGGGAGTATCCCGACGAGGTGATCGCCTGCTTCGGCGGCGGCTCCAACTTCGGCGGCATTGCTTTCCCCTTCATGCGCCACGTCTTCGACGGTACGCACAAAGACACGAAGTTCATCGCCGCGGAGCCGAACAGCTGTCCGAAACTCACCCGTGGAAAGTTTGAATACGACTTTGGCGACGAGGCCGGCTACACGCCTCTGTTGCCGATGTTCACCCTTGGCCATGACTTCAAACCAGCCAACATCCATGCCGGTGGCCTGCGCTACCACGGTGCCGGTGTCATCATCTCGCAACTGCTCAAGGACGGCTATCTCGCCGGTATGGACATTCCTCAGCTCGAAAGCTTTGCCGCCGGCGTGCTCTTCGCCCAGACTGAAGGCATCATCCCCGCTCCCGAGAGCTGCCACGCCATTGCTGCCACCATCCGCGAGGCCAAGCGCGCCAACGTGGAAGGCAAGGCACCAGTCATCCTCTTCAACCTCTCCGGCCACGGTCTCATCGACATGCCGTCGTATATGAGCTATATCAACGGCGACCTGACGAACTATACGGTCACGGATGACGAGATTGAGAAGAACCTCGAAAAAGTGCCACTGACCATTGACAAGTAATTATCCACAATAACAAAACGACCTCCCCCAGACCTTGCAACCGATATTGCAAAGTCCAGTGGAGGTCGTTTTTTATTTAGCAGAAAAGTAATATTAGCTTTATCTAACTATCCGTTCACCTTCTTGATGATGCCCTGTCCCTCTTCCGCTGCCTTCATATTCAGCGGAATCAAGTCGTGATGGCGCTCAGGCAGCGTCTTGTAGAGTGCCTTCTGCAAACCGTCGGTACTGACGATTGGGCAGACTTTGAGCAGTCCGCCGAGTACGATCATGTTGAAGACCTTGGCATTTTTCATCTCCGCCGCCTTGTCCATGGCGTCAATGCGATAGATGGTGATGTCGTCGCGATGGGGCGTCTCGGCGATGCCATAACCGTCGTAGAGGAGTATGCCGCCCGGTTTCACCTTAGGCATAAACTTTTCGAGTGAAGGCTGGTTGAGCACGATGGCGACATCGTAATGACTGAGAATAGGTGACGAGATGCGGTCGTCGCTGACGATGACCGTCACATTGGCCGTACCGCCACGCTGCTCCGGTCCGTAGGCCGGCATCCATGTCACCTCCTTTCCCTCCATCAGTCCAGAGTATGCAAGGATCTTTCCCATGGAGAGCACGCCCTGGCCTCCGAAGCCTGATATGATAATTTCCTTTTTCATTGTCTTGCGTTATAACCGTGAAAGACTATTTCAAGCCTGTGGTATCCTTGAAGTCGCCTTTATGATATTCCTCAAACATATATTTGCGCATCCACTCGTTGGCCTTCACCGGGCTGAGATGCCAGCCACTGCTGCAAGTTGAGACGATCTCCACGAGCGAAGAGCCCATTCCTTTCATCGAGGCTTCGAAGGCCTTGCGAATGGCTTTCTTGGCCCGGAGCACCGAGGCCACTGTGTCCACGCTCTGTCGGGTGACGTAGCAGGTGCCGCGCAGCTTAGCGGCCAGTTCGGTGATATTGAGCGGATAGCCGTGCAACTCAGGATCGCGGCCATAAGGGCAGGTGGTGGTCTTCTGTCCGATGAGCGTCGTAGGAGCCATCTGTCCACCCGTCATGCCATAGATGGCGTTGTTGATGAAGATGATGACAATGTTCTCGCCACGGTTGAGCGCATGGATGGTCTCTGCCGTTCCAATGCATGCCAGATCACCGTCGCCCTGATAGGTGAACACGAGACGGTCGGGCCACAAACGCTTGATGGCAGTGGCCAAAGCTGGCGCACGGCCGTGAGCAGCCTCCTGCCAGTCGATGTCGATATAGCGATAGGCAAAGACGGCACAGCCTACCGGTGATACACCGACGGCCTTCTCTTCCATGCCCATGTCTGCAATCACCTCTGCCACGAGCTTATGCACCACGCCGTGGCTACAACCCGGACAATAGTGCATCGGCACGTCGTTGAGCAACTCCGGCTTCTGATAGACAACGTTTTCCGGCTGAATGATTTCCTCCCTATTGATTTTTTCACTTGCCATTTTCTTCCAATTTTGCTTTAAGTTCTTCAACGATCTCCGTCGGGTCAGGCACAATGCCGCCCAAACGACCAAAATGGCTCACGGGTACTTCATTGCCCACAGCGAGCCGAACGTCCTGAATCATCTGTCCGGCATTGATCTCTGCCACGAGGATGTGGCGCTTTCCTTTCGCCATCTCGGCCAGTGCCTTGCTCGGGAACGGCCAGAGGGTGATGGGACGGAACAGACCGGCCTTGATGCCCTGCTCACGGGCGAGCTCCACGCTCTTCTCGGCGATGCGGGCAGCACTGCCGAAAGCAACAATCAGGCAGTCGGCATCATCGCAATGTTCGGTCTCAAATCTTACCTCTTTCTCTTCGATCTCACGGTATTTGGCCTGCAGGTGCAGATTGCGCTGCTCCATGACCTCCGGCTTCAACTCCAGTGAGGTGATGATGTTGGGCTTGCGGCTTTTCGGACGTCCGGTAGTTGCCCAAGGACATTCCTTGATGACTTCCTCATCGGTACGGCGGGGCTTGAAAGGCGGCAACACCACCTTTTCCATCATCTGACCGATGACGCCGTCGCTGAGGATCATGGCCGGATTGCGATAGCGGAAAGCCAGCGTGAAAGCCAGATCCACGAAGTCGGCCATCTCCTGCACGGAAGCCGGAGCGAGCACGATGACGTTGTAGTCACCGTTGCCACCGCCACGGGTAGCCTGGAAATAGTCGCTCTGACTCGGCTGTATCGTACCCAGTCCTGGGCCGCCGCGCTGCACATTGACGATGACACCGGGCACCTCGGCACCTGCCATATAGGCGATGCCCTCTTGCATCAGGGCGACACCGGGACTCGACGAGGTGGTCATCACGCGCTTGCCGGCGCCACCTCCGCCATAAAGCATGTTGATGGACGCCACCTCGCTCTCAGCCTGTACGACCACCATGCCGGTAGTCTCCCAAGGCTTCAAGGCCGACAGCGTCTCGATGATCTCTGTCTGGGGAGTGATGGGGTAGCCGAAGAAGCCGTCCACACCACAGCGTATGGCAGCGCGGGCCAGAGCCTCGTTGCCTTTCATCAGTGTTACTTCCTGTTCCATGATTCCTTATTTCTGGGGAGAAGCCAAAGGCTCCGCCACTTCGATTCGTTTACGATAGACAGTGATACATCCGTCGGGACAGACAATGCCGCACGAGGCACAGCCGATGCAATCGTCCGGGCGCACCGCCACAACGTAGGGATAGCCGTGGGTGTTGACCTTTCTCTCAGCCAGGGCGATGACGTTTTTGGGGCATGCAACCATACAGAGCGTACAGCCTTTGCAACGATCCACGTCAACAACGATGGCTCCAATATTTTTCTTCATAACTGAAATGGATATTATATAGGTTAAGGACGCTGTTCTTAGCCCGACACGAAGCCGGACTAAGGATTATAGATGTCCTTACAATAAAAGTTCATGATGCTTTCCAGCATCTTCTCCGCCACCACAGCGGGACTGTTGGGATCAAGGGCAATGGCCTGCAGATAACAATTCATCGCGGCGGGGAAATCACCCCGACGACGATGCTCATTACCCTGATGATAGTATTCTTCGGAACTCATATCTCTTTTATACTTTGCCTTTTTAGCGATACAAAAGTATAGATAATCCTACAGGCAACATATATGAACGCTGATATTTTAAGCTATTTTTATATAGTTTCAACCAAGAACTGCACATATTAATAGATACGTGCAAGTTTCGTTTTTATAGCCCAAAACAAAAGAAACAAAAATAGCCACTTCTTTTCGTTCACAACAAAGAGAACGGAAAGAAGTGGCAAAAATCCAGAATTGCACATATCAAACTATTTTGTGCGTATTTTCGGCCATATTGAAGAATACAACAATCGTGTTGCATATTTACTTACACTTCATGGCTTTGAGAACTTGCACGGCCTCTGCTACGCTGGGTACCTGGGCAATACGTACCAGCCGATGCCCACGGCTGTCCTTGAAGGTACAGCGGCGAGGATTGTTCATCACATAGTGGATGATGCTGCCAAAAGCCTTGCTCTGATAGTAGGGACTGTCTGCCTGCGAGACAAATTGCATGCTCATCGTGCCCTGCTTGAGGATGATCTTCTCGCAGCCCTCTTCCTTGCCTAAACGGCGAAGGGCTACCACCTGCATGAGTTCCTCGCCTTCCGGCGGCACGGGACCAAAACGGTCGGTGAGCCGCTGACGGTAGGCGGCCAGGTCGTCATCGCTCTCAATGTTGTCAAGCTCGCGGTAGAGCAGCATGCGCTCACTGCTGCCCGGCACATAGGTCTCGGGGAAGTACATCTCCAGATCGCTCTCCACGGCGCAGTCCTCGACAAAGTCACTGGCCTTGATGCCCTCGCCGGCCTTGAGCTCCTCGGCATAGAGGTCGCCAAGTTCTTCATTTTTCAACTCACTGACTGCCTGATTGAGTATCTTCTGGTAGGTTTCGTAGCCCAAGTCTTCCATGAAACCACTCTGCTCTGCACCCAACAGGTTGCCCGCGCCACGGATGTCAAGATCCTGCATGGCAAGGTTGAATCCGCTGCCAAGGTCTGAGAAGGTCTCCAAAGCCTCTAAGCGACGACGCGCCTCGGGAGTCATGGCACTGCGTGGCGGCGCTAAGAGATAACAGAAGGCCTTGCGGTTGCTGCGGCCTACACGGCCACGCATCTGATGCAAGTCTGACAGCCCGAAATGGTTGGCACCGTTGATGATGATCGTGTTGGCATTGGGGATGTCGATGCCGTTCTCCACAATGGTCGTGGAGAGCAGCACGTCATAGTCGTAGTTGACAAAGTCGGTGATGACCTTCTCCAGCTCTTCGGGTGGCATCTGACCATGACCGATGACCACACGGCAGTCGGGCACATACTTACGGATGAGGTCGGCAATCTCCTGAAGATTGGAGATGCGGTTGTTGACAAAGAACACCTGACCATTGCGACTCATTTCGAAATTGATGGCATCAGCGATGACCTCATGGCTGAAAGTGCACAGCTCGGTATGGATGGGATAGCGGTTGGGGGGCGGCGTGCGCATGACGCTCATGTCACGGGCACCCATCAGGCTGAACTGCAACGTACGGGGGATGGGCGTGGCGGACATTGTGAGGGTGTCGATATTGCTTTTCAGTTTCCGCAACTTCTCCTTTGTGGACACGCCGAACTTCTGTTCCTCGTCGATGATGAGCAGTCCGAGGTCGTGCCACTTCACATTTTTTCCCAACAGCTTATGCGTACCGACCACAATATCGACCTTGCCGTCGGCGAGTCCGCTGAGCACGTCCTTGGTCTGCTTGGCGGTTCTGGCTCGCGAGAGATACTCCACGCGTACAGGGAAATCCTTCAACCGCTCCCGGAATGTCTTATAGTGCTGATAGGCCAGCACGGTCGTGGGCACGAGCACAGCCACCTGCTTGGAGTCGCACGCTGCCTTGAAGGCGGCACGCACGGCCACCTCGGTTTTGCCGAAACCTACGTCGCCACAGATGAGACGGTCCATAGGACGGGCCCGCTCCATGTCGGCCTTGACATCCTGCGTGGCCTTGAGCTGGTCGGGCGTATCCTCGTAGAGGAAGCTGGCCTCCAGTTCGTGCTGCATGAAATTATCGGCAGAGAAGGCAAAACCTTTCTCATGGCGGCGCTTGGCATACAGACGGATGAGGTCACGCGCGATGTCCTTGATGCGCTTCTTGGCCTTCTCCTTCAACCGCTCCCAGGCACCGGTGCCGAGCGTGCTCAGCCGTGGCGGCTCACCGGTGTCACTGCCGCGATACTTCGAGATTTTATAGAGCGAGTGAATGGAGACGTCGACCTTGTCGTTGTTTTGAAAGATGATGCGGATGACCTCCTGGTATTGTTGCTCGCCGGTCTTTCCATTGGCATTCTGTATGGGCACACGCACGAGACCGCCGAACTTGCCGATACCAAAGTCGACATGCACCACATAGTCGCCGATTTCCATCTCCAGCAACTCCTTCATCGTCAAGGCCATCTTGCCTGCACGCGCACGGTCGGACTTGAGATTGTACTTATGGAAACGGTCAAAGATCTGGTGATCGGTGAAGAAGCACACCTTCATGTCGTCATCAGCAAAGCCCTCGTGAAGGGTCTTGTCCACTGGCGTGAAGACAATACCTGAGCCCCTGCCGGCAGCCATCGACGAAGCATCGCCACCACCCATCTCGTCGAAGATGTCCTTCAGACGCTGTTGCTGTTTGCGGCTGTCGGCGAGGATATAGAGATGGTAGCCGCGCAGAAGATAGTCCTCGAACGACTGCCGAAGCAAATCGAAGTTCTTATGGAAAAGCGGTTGCGGCGTGACGTGGAAGGTGAGGACGGCATGAGCATCCTTGGTGGTGTGGCCATAGACGACACGCCGCAGCTCCAGTATGTCCTCCTTGAACTGAGAAGGCGAACAGAGCACGCTCTCGCGGTTCATGCCACGTTGTATCTCGGCCTGCTCCATCTCGGTCGCGTCTTCGAGACGCTCGGTGAGTGCCTGAGAGGAGAAGCCTTCGTTATAGACGCGTTCCACTGTGTCGCAGATGAAACCTAAATCGCGGCAGACGAGTATGGCGTCATTGGGAACGAAACGAAGGAAAGGTACCTTCTCTGTAGTTTCCTTTGCCAGTTCCGGCACGATCTCCACTTCCTTGCGCCGCTCCTTGGAGAGTTGGTCCTCAACAGAGAAAGACCGGATGGTGTCGATCTCTTCGCCAAAGAAGTCGATACGGAACGGCAGCTCGCCGGAATAGGAATAGACATCGAGGATGCTTCCGCGCACAGCAAACTGTCCGGGCTCATAGACATAGTCCTGCTCGGTGAATCCAAGTTCACGGAGCCGGTGCTCCACCTCCACGATGTCAATCCGCTGTCCTACGCTGAGCGATAGCCGGTGGTCATCGATGTGTTTTTGCGAGACCACAAGCTCTGCCATGGCCTCAGGATAGGTAACGACGAAGAGAGGCCTGGCATGGGCCGTGTGTTGCTGGCGGGCTGCAATCTGGGCGAGCACCTCCGTGCGCAGAATCTCGTTGGCGGCATCACGCTGTCCGTATTTCACGGCACGGCGATAGCTGGAGGGGAAATAATAGACGTCATAGTCGGCAGGCTGACTGCTGTCCGTGACCGTCTGAGTGTCTTGTGAAGAATTCTTTTGTTGTTCGGCCTTGATTTCCTCCGCGACTTTCTTTTCCGCTGTGTTGAGGACAACGGGCAAGAGATCGTTGTAGAAGTAACCGGCTTCGTCAGCATCCTGCATGACGAAAAGAAAGGTATTGTCCAGCCGTGGGGCAATACCTGCAAAAAGAGTCGGCAGTGCCGACCCCACAATATCCTTAAGGAAGACGCTCTTGACTGAGATGTCTTCCAAATATTTGACCAGAGCACCGGCTTGCGGTAACCGGCTGTACAGTGTCTGTATATCGTGTATATTCATGTCTTGGCCTACCCTTTGATCTCGGGGTACTTCTTGAACCAACCGTCAAGACGCAGACGCATCACACCGAAGAGGGCCTCACTGAAGATGCCGCCACTCATCTTGCTGGTACCCTCACGACGATTGACAAAGACGACAGAGACCTCCTTGATCTTGAATCCTATCTTGTAGGCGGTGTATTTCATCTCTATCTGGAAGGCATAGCCCTTGAAGCGGATGTCGTCGAGGTTGATTGTCTCCAACACGCGACGGCGATAGCACACGAAGCCGGCGGTGGTGTCGCGGATGGGGATGCCCGTGATGAAGTTGACATAGCGCGAAGCAAAATAGCTCATCAGCACACGACCTATCGGCCAGTTGACCACGTTGACGCCGGTAACATAGCGCGAACCCACGGCCACGTCACCTCCCTCATCGTGGCAGGCCGCATAGAGACGGGGCAGGTCTTTGGGATTGTGACTGAAATCGGCATCCATCTCAAAGACATATTCATAGCTCCGCTGCAAAGCCCATTTAAAGCCGGTGATGTAGGCGGTACCCAGACCGAGCTTGCCCGAACGTTCGATGATAAAAAGGCGATCGCCAAACTCATTGTCAATCAACCGACGGACAATGGTTGCCGTACCATCTGGACTGCCGTCGTCGATGACAAGGATGTGAAAGCACTTCTCCAAGGAGAAGACGGCACGTATGATATTCTCGATATTCTCTTTCTCGTTGTAAGTGGGAATGATTACGATAGAGTCACTTTCATGCATGATGATATGTATTTTCCATTTCTGCAAAATTATAAAATTAAACGCAAAGTGCCAACAAATTGGCGAAATATATCCGGCGTTATTGGTCGTCGTTGCGTACGTAGCCCTGGTACTCGGGCACCAGTCCGCTCATCACGGCCTCATAGCTCTTATCCTTGAGATAGTCAATGTTCTCACGGCCCTTGCCGATGGGCATGATGGGCTCGTGGATCGTCAGCTTCAAGGGATGCCAGCGTACCCAGCGCCAGTCGCGCGTGCGCGGCATAACATCAAACGAGCCGTTGATCGTCAGCGGACAAACCGGCAACTGCAGCTCGTCGGCCAGCATAAAGGCACCACGGCGGAAGAGGCTCATATGACCGGTGAACGTGCGGGCACCTTCGGGAAAGACCATCAGCGACATGCCCTCCTTGAGCACCTCACGCGCCTGGTCGTAGCTGGCACGGATATGCGAGGGGCCGCGCTTGTCAACAAAGATCTGATGGGAATACTTGCAGGCGGGACCGATAAAAGGGATCTTACCGATACCCCGCTTCATCATCCACTTGAAGTTGCGGTTGAGGAAACCATAGATGAGAAAGATGTCGAAGGCACCCTGGTGATTGGCTACGAAGACATAGGACTGCCCCGGCTTGAGATACTCCCGACCCTCTACCTTGACAGGCAACAATAGAATACGGATGACAAACTCGCTCCACCACTTGCCGGGATAATAGCCCCAGAACTGTCCGTTGCCCACTCTGCAACCGATAATGGTCATCAGAGCAATGACAATCGTGTCAATCAAAAACAGTGGCATGACGCAGAGTTCATAGAGGCAATACAAGAATTTTTTCATAACTGTGAGATCTTCTTTCTATGAGTTAATGTTTTATTCGATGCAATGTGATGACATTGATTTCAGGAGGTACGCCGAAACGGAAAAAGACGAGACCGCCGATGCCTGCCGAGACGCACATCATGCTGCCATCGCGCTGATAGAGTCCGTCGTCCTCGGCATAAACCAGTCTGACAGGACTGACGCCAAAGAACGCTATCTGCCCGCCATGGGTGTGTCCGCTGAGTGTCAACGCCACACGATGGCTGGGCACGATATGGTCATCCCAAGCCCGCGGGTCATGCTGGAGCATGACGACAAAGGCCTTCTCTCCCACTCCATTCATCGTGCGGGAGAAATCACAGCTGTCGGGCTTGCGGAAATTCTGCTCACCGGCCACCACAATGGAGTCACTGCCACGATGGAGCGCAAAATGACTGTTGAGCAGCAGTTTCCATCCCATGCGCCGTTGCAGGTCAATGACAAGACGGCGGTTAGCAGCCTCCACGTCGGGGCGGTCGTGGGTGTACTCACTATAGTCGTGATTGCCCAACACGGAAACTACTCCATCACGAGCCCTCAACTGCCTGAGCGGCGGCATGACGGGAACGATCTCCTGCGGACGGGTGTTTTGCAGGTCTCCGCCAAAAGCGATGAGGTCGGCACGCTGGGCATTGATGCTGTCAATGTCGCGCTGCAACAGCGCACGGCGCGAACCGGTGAAACTGCCCACATGAGCATCAGAGAAAAACACGATGCGATAGCCGTCGAAGCGCTCGGGGAGATTGGTAAAATAGAGGTCGTCGCGCTGTACGGTCAGCTTCTTGGTGCCTATTGTGGAACCATAGATGAGGACGTACCAATTAATAAGGATGAGCACCACCGCCACGACATTGCCCAAATTGACACGGCTGTGACGCCAACGACTCCATAGCAGACCTAACCCGGAACAAAGCGCAAAGATGGCTTTAGGCCATACGATCAGTCCCACTAAGAACATATAGACGTTGACCCACGTAAGATCGGCGGGGACGAAATCGCGAATAGACACCAGGGCTATCGTATAGATGAACATCAGCATTCCCGGCAACCACCACAGCAGCCTCAACCACCATCGTCCATGATAGCGGCTCCGCCAATAGTGCTGATCGAAATACAGATCGGGCAGCACGATGGCAAGCAAGATAGGAATGAAGATACGCGATATCATCTATAACCTTTCTTTGTCTTGTTCAACGCTTCATCAAGCTCACACTGAGGAAACGACGCATCAGCTCCAAGGGGAGTCCACGCCGACGGGCATAGTCCCGCAACTGGTCTTCGCCAATCTTTCCCAAGTCAAAATAGTGCGCCTTGGGATGCGCAAACATCAGTCCGGAGACTGAGGCGTGGGGATGCATCATGCCACTGGCCGTCAGCCGGATGTCGATACGCTTCATGCCTATAAGGGAGTCTATGATAAAGTTCACGCTGGTGTCGGGCATCGAAGGATAGCCCACGGCAGGACGTATGCCCTGATAGTGCTCGGCGTGGATGTCCTTCATGCAGAGGTTCTCATCAGGGGCATATCCCCAATAGGTCTTCCTCACCTGCAAATGCATCAGCTCGGCCGTACCCTCTGCCAATCGGTCTGAAAGCACTTGGGCCAGCATACGCCGGTAGACATCCTCGTCGCGGCTGTGGTTCATCGCCTCATCGACGGTCGTGGCGAACACGCCGACCTTGTCGGCCTTGCCCTGGGAAAGCGGGCGCACGAAGTCGGCCAGGCAGAGATTGGGCTGACCGGGGGCAGAGGGGCACTGCTGACGCAACATCGGCAGACGTGTGTCGCCCAGCAGCAAGTCATCGCCGTCGCTGTTGGCATCGAACAACTCAAAGACGGCATGCGTCTGATGCTTGCCTTGCCATGCGTCGAGCAGCTCATTGGCGTCGGCATAGAGACCGGCCTTGTCGGCCTCACTCTTCCCGCTCATGCTCCAGGCATGGTCGAAGTAGAGCCAGTTGATATAGGGTCGCACCTCGTCAATATCGTAATGAAGAACCATCGTCAAACCTCCTTGCTGTGATTATTTCAGTCTGAACTGTACAGCCTCGCCACGACTGTTCCCGTCAAATTGCCCTTGGTCGTAGATGAGCCGTCCGTTGCAGAAAGTCTGCTTGACTTGCCAGTCAAAGGTCTGTCCCTCCATGGGCGACCACCCGCACTTGCTCTGGATGACGTCGGGGGTGACAGTCCACGGGCTCTTGGGGTTCACGATGGCAATGTCAGCCTTATAGCCTTTGTGCAGGAAGCCACGGTCGCTGACCGAGAAGAGCATGGCGGGATGATGGCACATCAGCGTCACAAGTTTCTCGATGCTCAACACGCCTTCATTGACCAATTGCAATATGGCGGGCAAGGAGAACTGCAACATCGGCATACCGGAGGCGGCGCGGACGCAGCCTCCTTGTTTCTTGCTCCACTCGTGGGGAGCGTGGTCGGTACCGATTGTGGAAATGCGTCCGTCGGTCAGCGCCTTGCGCAACTCCTCGCGGTCGGCCTCCATCTTGATGGAGGGATTGCACTTGATGCGGGCTCCAAGCTTCAGCGTGTCGGCAGCGGTAAACCAGAGATGGGCAATGACGGCCTCAGCGGTAATCTGAGGCAGGTAGTTGTCTTCGCACGGCTCAAAGAGTTGCAACTCCCGGGCTGTGGTGAGATGGGCCACATGCAACCGCGTGTGATGCTGCAACGCCAACTGTACGGCCAAAGCAGTACTGCGATAGCAGGCTTCCTCATCGCGGATGATGAAATGGAAACGGACATCGGGATCGTCACCGCAGACGAGTTTGAAGCGCTGCATGTTCTTGGTGATGATGCCGGAATCCTCGCAATGGGTCATCAGAGGCAAGTCTAAATCAGCACAAGTCTGGTAGATCTGATGCAACGCATCCATCTGATCCACGAGCATGTTGCCCGTAGAGGCACCCATGAAGAGCTTGATGCCGGGGATGCGTGTAGGGTCGAGTTGCCGGAAAAGTTCTACATTGTTGTTAGTGGCGCCGAAGAAAAAACTATAGTTGACATGACTTGTCTGCCCCGCTCTTGCAAACTTGTCAGCAAGTGCGTCCAATGTTGTTGTCTGCGGCTGACAATTGGGCATGTCAAAAAAAGTAGTCACTCCGCCGAAAGCGGCTGCCCGCGACTCGCTCTCTATGTCAGCCTTCTGTGTCAGTCCCGGCTCACGGAAATGGACATGCTCGTCGATGATGCCTGGCAAAACGTAGCACCCCGTGGCGTCTACACTTTTGTCGTAGTCTCCACGGGGTGTCTGCTCATTCTCTATGATTTCTTCGATAATGTCATCATTAATGATGAGGGACCCTCGGAAAGAGCGTCCCTCGTTGACGATGGTTCCGCCTTGTATTTTTGTTCTCATTATTTATATATAGTATCGGTCATCTTCCTCCTCGCCTTCCTGCTATTATTCTCCTTCGACAGGAGCCTCTTCCGATCCTTGTCCTCCTTGTTCTGTAGCCGGCTGAGCCATCTCGCTGGGAGTCGGACCGTCTTCCGGTGCAGCTTGCTGCGTGGGTTGAGATTGTGCAGGGGCGCTTTGCATGCCGTTCATGATATTTTGGTTTTGCTGGGCGGCCTCGTAGTACTCCTTGACCATCGGATCGTTTTTGAACTTCTCTGTAGCTTTGCTCATGATATCCTCAATCCACGCGTCGAGCATGGGAGCATTGTAGCGGTTCATGCAGGTGTTGATGAAGATATACGGCCCCAGCACATTGTCGAAGTTATCCTCCACAAACTTAGTGACCAACTTATCCATGCGTTGGTTGATGCGGTCGTTTTCCGCAGCCAGCTTGGCGTTAACGCTATTCATGTTCTTGCCGTTCATGATGGCTTGGTCATGCACATGCACGAGCTCGGCACTTTGGTTCATCAGCTGTGTGAACTTCTGTCTGAACTTTGTAAGCTTGTCGTTGAGCGGTGTGCCCGTGACGCTTTCCTGGGTGTTATCTATTTTCACTTGGATATCTCCGCTCTCCAACACTACGGGCAGCCCATTGTTCTCATTGAGCAGGATGCTTCCCACTCTGACGGAATCTACCGAACCCGCAAAATGGAACTGACCGTGCACGACATCACACGAATCAAGATTCTTCAATGCCGTATCTTTCAGCACCTTAAGATATAGCTTCCGGCCATCGAGCGTAGAGACGTTCGTTGTTCCAGTAATACTATATGTATTGGCGCAAGATGTTAAGGCCAACAAGCCGAGCATGAAGTATAAAACTTTATTCATAAACGTTTCGTTCAAGCCACACAAAGATAATATGTATTTATGATGCACAAAAGAAAATTAATGCTATTTAGTGAAAGCGCTGACCTTTTATATTTTTTTTGGAGAGCAAATAATCGATTCGATGCACTGTGTACACTTCGATGACAGCACCTATCAACAAAAAGACCACCCATTTATTATAAAGGTAGGTCACATAGTCAATGTAGTTGTGAAACAGGGGGCAGAAAAATCCATAGGCGGTATCGGCCATGAGCATGCCGCCAACGATGAAGCAGAGACCGGCCATGCTCTGGATGCGCTTCAGACGCTTCAACGACAAATCGTCGCCTAAATAGGTCTGCTGGGCTTGTACCAGCGTAAAAAGGACGGCTCCCAACAGGAAGATCCAGCACATTAGCTCACGATGCCAGAAGAACACAAAGCATCCGGCACTAATCACCATCAACGCGCCGCCAGCCATAAACAGGATGCTGAGCGCTTTACTGATTGGTTTGATAGAGTTGTTCATTGTCTTGTTGTATCTTGTCGCTGTCTATTCGCTGCACATCCGTGCTGAGGATGAAGATATCCTCGTCGTCAGCTTTCATGAAGTAGCGCTCGCGGGCAATCTTCTCGATAGCCTTCGGATGCAGTCGCAACTCACGAAGTTCATGGGTGGCAGCCTCGTTTTTCTCGTTATACATTTCTATCTGATCGTTGAGCTCACTGATCTTCAACCGGTACTGCACATGCCTGAGCAGGCTGTTCTCATCGAGAAAGCCCACCATGGCGACACCGGCCACAATCGTGATCAAGTATTTGTAGTGCGCCATCAGACGGAGTATCATGTTCAGTTTGGTATTCATGCACCAATGATTTCAACAGAATTTAATTGCAAAGGTACTGTAAACGCAGATAAATACAAAATAAAACCGAAGTTTTGTTTTGCCTTTCACGTAAATAAATGTATCTTTGCATTATCTTAATCAATACATATCAACAAACAACATATTATTATATATGAATAACTATATCGTCTCCGCACGCAAATATCGCCCAATGACCTTCAGTTCAGTCGTTGGACAGGAAGCGTTGACGACTACACTGAAGAATGCAGTCAAAAGCGGAAAGCTCGCTCATGCCTACCTCTTCTGTGGACCGCGAGGCGTAGGCAAGACGACATGCGCGCGCATCTTTGCCAAGGCGATCAACTGCGAAAATCCCGCCGAGGACGGTGAAGCCTGTAATCAGTGCGAAAGCTGCAAGGCGTTTAACGAGGGACGCTCGATGAACATCTTCGAGCTCGATGCAGCCTCCAACAATTCTGTTGACAGCATCAAAACGCTCATGGAGCAGACGCTCATCCCGCCTCAGAACGGCAAATATAAGGTATTCATCATCGACGAGGTGCACATGCTCTCCCAGGCTGCCTTCAACGCATTTCTCAAGACACTGGAGGAACCGCCTGCACACGTGGTGTTTATTCTGGCCACAACTGAGAAACATAAGATTCTGCCCACGATCCTCTCTCGCTGTCAGATCTACGACTTTGAGCGTATGACCGTGCCACGCATTGTCAACCATCTGAAGATGGTGGCTGAGAAAGAGGGCATCTCCTATGAGGAACAGGCATTGGATGTCATCGCGGAGAAAGCCGACGGCGGCATGCGCGATGCGCTGTCTATCTTTGACCAGGTGACGAGCTTCTGCCAAGGCAACATCACCTATAAAGGTGTCATTGAGGATCTCAACGTTCTCGACAGCGACTATTATTTTCGCATGGTCGATCAGGCACTTGAGAACAAGGTCAGCGACATCATGCTCTTGCTCAACCAAATCATTTCCAAGGGCTTCGACGGTTCAGGCGTCGTGCAGGGTCTCGCCACCCACATCCGCAACGTGATGATGGCCAAGGACGCTCAGACCTTGCCGCTGCTTGAAACCAGCGACGAGCAGCGTAAGCGCTTTCAGGAGCAGGCTGCCAAATGCCCGACGCCCTTCCTCTATCGTGCACTGCGCATTCTGAACGAGTGCGACATCAACTACCGTCAAAGCAGCAATAAGCGGCTGCTCGTAGAGTTGACGCTGATTCGGGTGGCACAAATCACCCAGCCCGACGACGACAGTGCCGGTGCGGGGCGTAGCCCCAAGATGTTGAAAAACCTGTTTAAGCATATCACGAAATCACCGGCCAATACGGTCCCGCAGGTAACCGGGTCGGTGAAGACCAACCGTAAGCCGGCAACACCTGTCGGCGCGGCCCCTGACGCCCCTACGACAACAAGTCAGCCAGCAGCTGCCGTCGCTACCACTGCCACGGCAAATGCAGGACAGCCCGCAGCCACGGGCACACAGCAACCCACGATGGTCAAAGGACCTCATCTGAAGCTGAGCAGTATCGGCATGACCTTTCAGTCAATGCTGCATCCGGAAAAGAAAAAGGAAGAGGCTTCCCCTCTCGATGCACCGGAAAAGACAACTGACGGGGAAACGACAAAGCGATTCACGGAAGAAGAACTCGCCTTGCAGTGGGTACAGATGTGCAACCGTATGCCACAGAAGTTCGTAGGACTGGCGTCCAGACTGAAGAACATCACACCGCACATCACGGACTATCCCAACATTGAGGCGGTCATCGACAACGAGATCTTCCTCAGCCAACTCAACGAGATCAAGCGGAAGATCTGTCGCACGATGCAGGTGACGCTCCACAATGACAACATCCAGCTGACCCTACGTCTCGCCGACACGGGCACTGCCAAGAAAGTCTTCACCAAGCGCGAAGTCTTTGACAACCTGAGAAAGGAAAACGCCGCGTTTGAGAAGCTAAGAGTCTCATTAGGGTTGGAGCTGAGCTAACCATCATATACGCTTATGGTCACTCATGTGCACATCGGGCTCATGTGACTTCAAAAAGAATTAAAAACCAAGCAATGACAAAAGAACAGGAACGCGCTGAGCTCCATAAGACGATATGGAGAATCGCCAACGACTTACGGGGGAGCGTCGACGGATGGGACTTCAAAAGCTACGTCCTCGGCATGCTCTTCTACCGCTTCATATCCGAGAACATCACCCGACGCGCCAATCAGCTCGTCGAGGAGGCTGAGGGCGGCACCTTCGACTATACGCAGATGGCGGATGAGAACGCTGAGGTGGCGCGTGCGCAGATGGTCGGAGAGATTGGTTATTTCATCCTGCCTTCCGAGCTCTTCTGCAATGTGCAGCAGCGGGCGGTACAAGACGAGAATCTCAATATCTCGCTCGGAAACATCTTCACTCATATCGAGAACTCGGCCAATGGCAACGACTCGGAACAGGACATCAAAGGGCTCTTCTCCGACGTGGATACCAACAGCCCGAAGCTTGGCAACACAGTGTCGCAGCGCAATGAGAAGTTGGTGAAGATTCTCAATGCCATCGCTGACCTCAACCTTGGCAACCCGATTGACCAGACGGTCAACGACACTTTCGGCGATGCCTACGAGTTTCTGATGACGATGTATGCCAGCAATGCGGGCAAGAGCGGCGGCGAGTTTTTCACACCACAGGAGGTGAGCCGATTGTTGGCGAAGATAGCCATCGGCGACAAGAAGAGAATCAAGAAGGCCTACGACCCGGCCTGTGGTTCGGGTTCGCTGTTGCTTCAGTTCAAGAAGATCATGGGCGGCGACTGTCCGCCACTCTACGGCCAGGAAATCAACCCGACGACTTACAACCTCTGCCGCATCAACATGTTTCTTCATGGCATGGGCTTCGACAAGTTCGACATCCAGCTCGGCGACACGCTGAAAGACCCGAAGCACTGGGACTACGAGCCTTTCGATGCCATTGTTTCCAATCCCCCTTATAGCATCAAGTGGGAGGGAGACGCCAACCCTATCCTCATCAACGACGAGCGTTTCGCTCCTGCCGGTGTGTTGGCTCCCAAGAGCAAGGCCGACCTCGCCTTCACCATGCACATGCTCTTCTGGCTCTCCACCGACGGCACAGCAGCCATCGTAGAGTTCCCCGGCGTGCTCTATCGTGGTGGCGCGGAGCAGAAGATTAGGAGCTACCTCATCAAAAACAACTTCGTCGATACCGTCATCCAGCTGCCCGACAACCTTTTCTTCGGTGTCTCCATTGCCACCTGTATCATCGTGCTAAGGAAGAGAGCAAGGCCGACGCCAACATCCTTTTCATCGACGCCTCGAAGGAGTTTGTCCATGAGGGCAACAAGAACAAGCTCGCCGCCGACAACATCCGGCATATCTACGACGCATGGCATGAGCGCAAGGACGTGGACCACTTCGCACGTCTCGTCTCCAACGACGATATCCTCGACAATGATGCCAACATCAGCGTCTCGTCATACGTCGAGCCGGAGGACAACACGGAGAAAATTGATATCCACGAGCTCAACCAGCGCATCGCCGAGATCGTGGCAAAAGAGAATGTGCTGCGCACCGAGATAGACAAAATCGTCGCGGAACTTCAAGAAGCGTAAAGATGAACACAATCAAGCAACTCATAGAGAAATACTGCCCGGATGGGGTGGAGTATAAGAAACTGGGAGAAGTCCTCGGTTATGAACAGCCATCAAAGTACATAGTCAAGAGTACAGATTATGATGATTCTTATTCAACACCTGTATTAACTGCAGGACAAAGTTTTATACTTGGGTATACAAACGAAACAGATGGTATCTATTCGGCAAGCAAAAGCAATCCCACCATTATATTCGATGATTTCACAACTTCCTTTCATTGGGTTGACTTTGACTTTAAGGTTAAAAGTTCTGCAATGAAAATGCTAAGGCCTATATCTACTGATATAGATTTTCGGTATGTTTACTTTGCCATGTCCTGCATAAAATTTGAGCCCCAAGACCATGCAAGACATTGGATTTCAAAGTACTCATTATTTGAGATTCCCGTTCCTCCCCTCCCTGTTCAGCGTGAGATTGTTCGCATCCTGGACAACTTTACTTCGCTGGAAACGGAGCTGGAAGCGGAGCTGGAAGCGAGAAAAAAGCAATACGAGTATTACCGTGACCAGCTGCTGACCTTCAAGCGAAAGTCATGACCAACTATTGTTTATGATTAGGTGTCGGATGATTCGCTTGCAGGGTGCAGCCGCACCCTGCAAGTGATGTTTCTCATTCCATATCATAATCGTGTGGATGTCATCGCTTTCAAAGTATTCACCCTCATGAGCGGCCTTGATGGCAATGTCGAGATGAATGTTGGACTTGCAAGCATGTAGCTATGAATCCATAGTTTCTATATCTTATTCTGCAAATCTACGAATTTATTGGATAACTGCCAAATGTTTTCCCCACTTTCTTTTTGCCGTTTGGAAAAACATGGCTATATTTGCAAAAAAGAAACATAATGCCTACTATATTCATTTTCTTCGGGTTCAGATTCATGTTCTACAGCAATGACCATGCACCCATCCACATACATGTATTGAAAGATGGGCATGAAGCTAAATACAATGTCGATCCTGTAGAGCAAAGCTATAATCATGGTTTTAAGAAACATGATATATTGCTTATTGAATCTGTTATTGAAGAGAACAAGGCGATTATTATCGATCGTTGGAAAGATTATTTTAAGGAGGAGAATCATGGATAAACTTTACATCACTCGCGTTTGGCTGGACGGGCATCAACTCTTTGCGATGACCGAGGGGGGAAAGACTGCCAATTATGACCTCTACACGATGAGAGGTTTCCGCCATGCAACACCGGCACAACTGGCTAACTTCGTTGTCAACGGCAAAGACATACATTGGCCTGACCTCGACGAGGACATCAACTTGGAGGGGATGCTTTACGACAACCACCTCTGCGCGCTTACCGACACCGAAGACTCGGCTGTCTACAGACCCGCACCACAAAGTCATGATTGTGTGGCAGAGCCATTAGCCCCTACCGGCTCCTCGACAACGAATAACGCATAGCATCTGCCTACATCTCAATTATCACGCATTGTACCCAATCATAGAATACTGCCAAATGTTTTCCCCACTTTCTCTTTGCCGTTTGGAAAAACATGGCTATATTTGCAACAGACAAAAACGATTGACATCTATGAGCAATGATTTCCTTGACCAGCGTGGCGACTACCATTCTCTAAAGGCCTTCAAGAAAGCGGAATGCATCTACGACATCACGTTCTATTTCGCTCATAAGTACCTTAAAATCGGAGACAGGACGATAGACCAAATGATTCAGGCTGCGCGCTCCGGGAAGCAAAATCTCGCTGAAGGATATATAGACGGAGTGACTTCCACAGAGATGAAGCTGAAGCTCATCAACGTGGACCGTGCCAGCCTGCATGAACTCCTACTCGACTACGAGGACTACCTCCGCGTGCGCAACCTCCAGCAGTGGAGCTTTGATGACCCACGCTGCCGACAAACACGCGTCTTCTGCCGCAATCATCTCGACTCGGCTGACTATAGGGAGCGCATACGTAGTAGAAGCGACGAGACCATCGCCAATATCGCCATTACGCTCATCCATCAGGAAGATGTCCTCCTGAAGGGCTACATCGAATGGCTCAAGCAGCAATTTCTTGCCAACGGCGGCTTCAAGGAACAGATGTACCGAGCAAGAACGCAATACAGAGGATATGGTGGAAATATGGGCTATGGGGGCCATGGGGAAAATAGCGCAAAGTCCTCCCCATCCTCCCCACAGTCCCCATCAACCCCATCATCCCCATCAACCCCATCAACCCCATCATCCCCATCAACCCCATCATTCCCATCATCCCCATCAACCCCATCAACCCCATGCCCAACCACAAAATAGTTATCGAGAATCCTAAATCGACTGTCGTTGCTAACTACCAAGCCGAGGAGCGGACGGAAACGCAATATCAGAGCGAGGCCGAGCTGGAAAAGGCGTTGATCCAACGACTGCAAGGCCAGGCTTATGAATATCTGCCGTTGCACACTGAGCGGGATCTCATCAGCAACCTGCGCACTCAGATGGAGAAACTCAATGGTATCTCCTTCAACGACGCGGAGTGGAAGCGGTTCTATACCACCATTCTGGCCGATCAAAATAATGGCATCGTGGAAAAGACGCAGTTGATACAGGAGGACCATGTGCAGACCTTCCTCTTCGACAACGGTGAGCAAAAGAATATCCGCATCTTCGACAAGAAGAATGTCCACAACAACAGTCTGCAAGTCATCAACCAATATATCCCGGAGGGTGGCAACCGTGACAACCGCTACGACGTGACCATCCTCGTCAACGGCCTCCCGCTCGTCCACGTGGAGCTGAAACGCCGTGGTGTGCCCATCCGTGAAGCTTTCAACCAAATCAACCGCTACCAGCGCGAGTCGTTTTGGAGTGGTACCGGCCTCTTCCAATACGTGCAGATTTTCATCATCTCCAACGGCACGGAGACGAAATACTATAGCAACACGACGCGTTTTGCCCATGTCAAGCAGAACAGCGGTCACCAAAAGCCGGGGCAAGGCAAGCACACCAGCAACTCCTTTGAGTTTACATCCTGGTGGGCTGACGAGCGGAATGTGCCCATCACCGACCTGATGGACTTCACGGCAACCTTCTTTGCCAAGCACACCCTCCTCAACATCCTCGCCAAATATTGCATCTTCACGAGCGAGCAACTGCTGATGGTCATGCGTCCGTATCAGATTTGTGCCACGGAGAAGATTATCAACCGCATCATCATTGCCCACAACTATCATTGGGAAGGCAGCATCAAGGCCGGCGGCTATATCTGGCATACGACAGGATCGGGCAAGACGCTGACCTCCTTCAAGACGGCACGACTGGCCACACAGCTCGGCTTCACCGACAAGGTGGTCTTTGTCGTCGACCGCAAGGACTTGGACTATCAGACGATGAAAGAGTATGACCGCTTTGAGAAAGGAGCGACCAACAGCAACAGCAGCTCCAATATCCTGCGCCGACAGTTGGGCAGCAGCGACCCGCAGAAGAAGCTCGTCATCACGACGATACAGAAATTAGCGTCGATGCTGAAAAACAAGACCTTCGAGAATGAAGTAAAAGACATCACGCAAAAACAGATCGTATTCATCTTCGACGAATGCCATCGCTCACAGTTCGGCGACATGCACACGCTCATCACAAAGAAGTTCAGGCATTATTATATCTTTGGCTTCACCGGCACTCCTATCTTCGCGCAAAACGCCAGCACAAGCGGCAACCCGAATCTGAAGACAACGACACAGGCCTTCGGCGACAAGCTGCATACCTATACCATCGTGGATGCCATCCGCGACCGCAACGTGCTGCCCTTCCGCGTGGAGTATATCTCCACCATGAAGGAGAAGAAAGACATTGAGAACCAAGAGGTGTGGAGCATCGATACCGACAACGCGCTAAAAGACCCACGCCGCATCAAGCTCGTCACCGAATATATCATCAAGCACTTCAATCAAAAGACGAAGCGCAACGACAAGAGTTTTATTATCAACAAACTTCTGAACGTCAATGAAGTCGCTGCTTCAAAGAAGCAGGGCAAAATGGAGGAAGTGAAGCAGCTGGTGCGCATGACCGGCTTTAACTCTATCTTTGCCGTGGCAAGCATCAAGTATGCAAAGTTGTACTACAATGAGTTCAAGCGTCAGGACAGTGGGTTAAAGGTCGCGACCATCTTCAGCTATGGAGTCAACGACGAGGATGACGGCACCGGCATGGAGGACGAGAACAACGAGGATACCAACGGCATGCTGCCCGTCGACCGCGATTTTCTGGAGGTGGCTATCAAGGACTATAACGCAATGTTCGGCACCAACTACGACACCTCGGCCGACAAGTTCCAAAACTACTACAAGGATGTATCACTTCGTATGAAGAACCGCGAGATAGACCTCCTCATTGTCGTCAACATGTTCCTCACGGGCTTTGATGCCACCACGCTCAACACATTGTGGGTGGACAAGGACCTCAGGATGCACGGACTCTTACAGGCCTACAGCCGCACCAACCGCATCCTCAACTCCATCAAGACTTTCGGCAATATCGTCTGCTTCCGCAATCTTGAGAAAGCCACCAACGACGCCATCGCCCTCTTCGGCAACAAGGACGCTTGTGGCTTAGTGCTGATGAAAACCTACGAGGAGTATTATAAAGGCTATGAGGATGACAAAGGACATCATGTCAAGGGCTATGAGGAGCTGGTGGAACTGCTGAGAAAGTTTAAACCTGGTGCTGTGATTGCCAGCGAGGAGGAGAAGAAAGAGTTTGTCCGAATCTTCGGTGCTCTGCTACGCGTGCTGAACATTCTGCAAGCCTTCGACCAGTTCGCAGGCAATGAACTTATCAGCGAGCGCGATATGCAAGACTACCTTGGGATGTACAACGACATATACCAGGCTGTAAAGAATGGCGATCACGACAAGGAAGAGATAAAAGAAGACTTAGTCTTTGAGATGGAGCTTGTAAAGCAGGTGGAAATTAACATCGACTATATCCTGGCGCTCGTCAAGAAGTATAAGGACCAAAATAGCAAAGACCGAGAGCTGACGCTCCAAGACATTGACAGAGCCATCAAGTCGAGTCCGCAGATGCGTGACAAGAAAGAGCTTATTGACGCATTCATTAAGTCCATCACGCCGGGCAGCGATGTGGATGACGACTGGAATACCTTTGTGCGTATGAAGATGCAGGAAGAGATCAACGACATCATCAACACCGAACATCTGAAAGAAGCACCCGCGCGGAAGTTCATACATGACAGCTTTGACAATGGATATGTTCAGACAGAGGGCACCGGTATCGCTGATATTATGCCCCCTCTCAACCCGTTTAAGAAAAATGCGGGGAGAGAGGAGAAGAAGGCAGTCATCCTCGACAAGATAAAAGCTTTGTTCAACAGGTTCTACGACCTTGTGGGACCATCCTCGTCGTATGATGCCGACAACTCTTCGGACCGCCTTTACAATCTCCCGGAAGAAAATGAATTGTCGATGGCGGCAGAACCTGCGCCTACAAGTGTGTAAAACGCCCCTAACCATATATTTCCTCCACTTTTTTCTACAAACCTTTTGGGATTATTAGATTTTTTTGCTAAATTTGTAGGTAATTATCACGGGATGGGGGCTGGATAGCCCGTCCCAATAAGTTTTATTAAATAATTTACATTTATGGAGGAATCTCTTAAACATCTATCATTAAACTCAGTTGCCGTCGAGAGACGGATTTCCACAAAAATGGTGGAGCTGTTCGCCGGTTGCGGTGGACTCGCTATTTGGAAACAATCTACCTTCAGGATAGCAAAGAAGGAACACCCTGAACTTTGGGAGACGAACAAGGATCTCAAGGACGTAGACGAACTCTTCCTGCCAAACTGGGAGGAGGAACTGCGCGACGTGCAGCCAGGAAAGAAATACTCGCTACGCGTCGACCTGAACAACTTCTATCAGCTGGGACGGGCTGAGATGACGCAGAAGATCGTGCGATATTTCAGAAAACTGGGCTTTCCTGTCTGCCGTGACTTCATCGGCAGGGTGGAGGTTTGGATTCCACAAGAATTGAGTGACTTTATTCTTTTCAACCGCTTCGCTTTACGACCTTATTATCGGGATGTCACCGATGGCTGGCAGATCGACGTGGCACACGTCGGGACGTCACGGTGCAGCAAGCAGACGATTTTTGAAACCAACTTGGAAGACAATGGCTTCTTGGTGGTAGCGGGAACGGAAGTACTCCACAGACAGGATGTCAAGCAATACCACATGCAGAAGTTCCAAGGTGGCCATCCCGTCATCAACACATATACCTCACGGGAGCTGCATATCCCGATGCAACAGACTTACGACCGCAACAAGCTCGTCACCAAGAGAGATAAAATCACTCAGTTCATCCAAACCTATCTCATGACACAAGCGTTTCAGGATGCGCTGGACATCAACATCCTGAACAACGGCAACTTCATCGCAGTCAAAGAGGAAAATATCACAAAAGTTGATGCTGAGGCTCACCATCTGATCTATGGAGATAAATATGTCGGATCCTCTCCCAAAGGCGAGTTTACCCATCATGGACCTTACAAGATGCCTGAACCGCATATCTTTTTCATCATCTGCAGCGAAAAGAATAAGGAGTGGAGAAACCGACTGTACAACATCCTGCAAAACGGAATAGACTCTACCCTCATCAATGGACAAGGCGTAGAGCACGGCTCTTTATGCACCTTCACTCCCTTGCCCAACCTACTGAATCAACCTCTTAATTGGGAAAAGAACCTAAGTCTTACCTATAACACGAACGATACAGCCCTGAAAGAATTGAAGAACCACTTATCTGAGAATAATCGCATCAAGCCCGACAAGAAATATACGGCTATCATCATCAGCGATATTTCAAAAGATTCTACAGACAAAAAGGCTCATGAGCTCTATTACCGCATGAAGGAACAGCTGATGAAGTACGGGGTTACCTCGCAGGTTATCTACGCACCGAAAATCGGTTCGTCCAAGTTCAACTATATCCTCCCCAACATTGCAGCAGCACTTGTCGCCAAGCAGAACGGTATGCCGTGGGGACTGAAAAAACTGTCGCAGCACAACGATATGATTGTAGGCATCGGAGCGTCAAGACAAGTAGGCATGAAGTCCTTCCTCGGCACAGCCTTCTGTTTCGACCAGACAGGACAGTTCCGGGAGTTCGACTGCTGCGAGGCCGGTGATGTCGAAGCCCTTGCCGCCAGTCTGAAAAAAGCGCTGATCCGATTCTGTCGGATCTATGGCGAGCCGCAGCGGCTTATCATTCACTATTATAAAAAACTTAACCAACGTGAGAGCAGACGTATCGAGGACCTACTCTTGCAGGTCAATGTCAATTGCTCGGTATACGTGGTCAACGTGGTGACAGCCGTCAACGACGACCTCATCGCCTTCGATACAAGCCAGCAAAACCTCATGCCTGTCAGTGGTACCATCGTCCGGCTGCGTGACATGCAGTTTTTGCTCTACAGCAATGAGAAGTATTCCGACAATGGACCGGCGAAGGTGCTCTTACCTATCAAACTGACCATCACAAACACCAATACCAACATAGGGGAAACCTTACCCTGTGACGACGCAAAGGACATCATCACGCAGGTCTTTCAGTTCTGCAGGTTGTACTGGAAATCGGTCGCCATGCAAAACAAGCCCATCACGGTGGCGTATCCCGAGATGCTGACACAGTTTGTGCCGCATTTCAAGGACAACAAGGTACCCGAATTCGGAAAACATAGTTTATGGATGCTTTAGACCGTTGATACCATGACACTACCGATCACAGACAGCATGCTCAGGGGCGAACTGCGCCCGCATATCCTCGCTGAGATCAAGGACAACCAGGAAATCTCACAACTCTGGGGTATTCTCCACAAATGGGAAATTAGCGGCGATCAATCTCTACGGGGTATTGAGAAGGCGCTCACGGACGCTGTCGAGACAAGCAGGCTGGTCAAGGTTTCAGAGGTTTATAATAACGACCGCGAAATGCGGCAGGGGGCGGAGATGGCAAGGGAAAAAGGGATGTTGCCCGACAATCCTGACTTCACACGGGTGGGTAAGCCACTCTGCTTGGATGGGGTTTTCACCCCCTTCCAGCCGCTTACCCCCACTGACCGCTTTCGACACCTACTGCTCAAATTAGAATGTCAGCGTACCATGAAATGCCTGAAAGAACTCGTCATGACCATGCACGACGACGGATTCATACGCACGGAGATCTCCCAGCTCTTCACCACCATCAAGCAGTTGTGCGAAGATACCGATGAGAACTTCATCAGGCAGCGGCTCACGCAATTCTATTTCGAGGTCTATCACACTTTCCAAAGTGTCTTGGAAAAGGGAGAAAAACAGAATTACGAAACCGACTTCCAAAACTTTGTATACGGTTGGTCCGATAGGTTTCCCAATGATGAGACGGTTGAAAGATACGAAAAGCAGGTTGCCGCCTACAAGCCGGGGCGCGCTCCACAACCACAGCAGGAGACCGCGCCCTCGACATCCGGGCAACAATCGTCAGAGCAGCAGACACTCACTGCGAAGCCCGTGGCAAAAGACAAGTTCCAAAAATTCCTTGAAGCCGCCGAGGAGCTTCATTTCTCACTCTTGCCCAAGGTCCAGGATCTCGGCACACCTGAGAAGATCATGAAGCTGGTGAGGTGCATGCTGCAAGACATGGGAACTGTAACAGACACATATGCCCATGCCGCTGCCATGCTTGAGTTTTTGGAGTTCAGGAAGTGGTATTCTGAGAATTACGGCAACTGGAGCACAACCAAGTATGATACGTGGTGCTCCATACACGTTATGAATAAACAGAAGGGGCAAGCCTTCAGGCATTACAGGCAGTCAGTGGAGACCAATCCGGACAACACCAAACAAAATAATTATAAATATAAAGGATGGCAATACAAAAACAGCGTCAAGCAAGAATATCATGATATTCTGCAAGGAGTAACCTGAAAGAATGTTTATGCATGAATCAGCCTCCTCCACGGAAAGGGCTACTAAAGATATAATTGCCGCTGGAAGTCGTCATACACCTGTTTCGCTGCCTGTATGCCGCCCAGTGCCACGATGCCAGTGTTGATGTCGCGGAACTTCTGCTCTATCAGTCCTGGCAAGTTGTCTCGTCGCAGTTCCTTCACGCCATTTTCCATGTAAGCGATGATGATATAGTTGACGAAGCTCTTCTGTGCGGGTGTGAGCGTGTCGACGTAGCCCCGCGTCTTCTCCGCGCGCTTCTTCCGCTCGATGGGACTGACGGCGTAGGAAATATATTCCAGCACATCGAGCAGGTCGGCATTGTCGGCGTCGATAATGTGACGGATCTGCGTGAGCACGTCCACGTCATACCCTGCCTGTCCCAGTTTGTCAAGCAGCATCTCCCGCGTCTTCGGGACGGACCATTGCTGCTTCAGGTCGTCGATGGACGAGTAGAACTCGGGCAGACGGCCATACATCTCCCTGATGAAATCCTGTGCGGGGGCGGGCTTGCCATCCGGACTCCAGAACATCACCTCGCTCTGATACTTGATGGCCCGTCGCTTGCCGTCGGACAGTTCTATCTCTATCGTTTCCTTTTGGGGCTTCGACGGACTGCCACCGGGGTCTCCGCCCCTTGCCCCGCCGCCGGACTTCGGTTTCTTGCACGTGCAGGGGTTATTGCCGCAGACGGGACACACCGCCTCGCCGTCCCATTCCGGTTGGGCAAAGTGCTCATAGGCCCTGACGAAGTCGAACACGGTGAAGAAATACTTTCCGTCGTAGAGCCTCGTGCCACGACCGATGATCTGCTTGAACTCTATCATCGAGTTGATGGGGCGCAGCAGCACAATGTTCCTCACGTTGAGGGCGTCAACACCGGTCGAGAGCTTCTCGCTCGTCGTGAGGATGGTGGGGAGGATTTTTTCGTTGTCCTCAAACTCGCTGAGCCATTCCTCGCCCTGCTCGCCGTCATTGGCTGTCACGCGCGCACAGTAGTCGCTGTTGTATTCGCCCGTCTGCTCACGGTGGTATTGGTTGATCATGTCACGGATGACGGCCGCATGTTCTTGACTGGCGCAGAAGACAATCGTTTTCTCGTTGGGGTCTCCCATCTTGTCCATAAACTGCCTGACGCGGCCCCGGTCGCGCTCGGCGATGGCAATGTCACCGTGGTAGAAGTTCTGCTCATTGTAGGTCTTGGCGGGGTCCACCTCTCCGGCGAGCACTGTGTCGTCGGGTGTATAATGATATTCGTCGATGGTCGATTTCATGTTGAAATGGCGGAAGGGCGTGAGAAAGCCGTCGTCGATGCCCTGCTTGAGGGAGTATTCGTAGGCGTGGTAGGAGAAATACTGATAGGTGTTGACATTCATCGCCACGCGGGGCGTGGCCGTAAGGCCGAGTTGCACGGCCGAGTCGAAATATTCCATGATGCCGCGCCAGTTGCTCTCGTCGTTGGCACCGCCGCGATGGCACTCGTCGATGATAATCAGGTCGAAGAAGTCCTTGGGGTATTGACCGAAGTAAGGCTCCTCTCCTGCCATGAAGGTCTGGAAGATAGTGAAGAAGATGGAGCCGTTGGTGGGCACCTCACCGTTCTTTCGCACTGAGTCCGGACTGATTCTCACGAGCGCATCGGGCTCGAAGCCGTTGAACTTGTTGAAGGCTTGGTTGGCGAGGATGTTGCGGTCGGTGAGGAAGAGAATCTTCGGTCGCGTGCCGGTCTCGGCCACGTTCCATTTGGTTTGAAACAGTTTCCAGGCGATGTGAAAGGCGATGAGCGTCTTGCCCGTGCCTGTTGCTAAGGTGAGCAGGATGCGCTTCTCGCCCCGGGCGATACCGTCGAGCACGCGGTTGATGGCAATCTCCTGATAGTAACGCAGCCGCTTCTCGCTGTCCTGATAGAAAGGCTGTGTGCGGAACACGTCACGCCAGTGGTCGGCCTTGCCGAACTGCCGCCGCCAGAGCTCGTCGGGCGACGGAAAGTGGCTGACCTCCTGCTCGCCGCCCTTCTGCGGGTCGCGGTCAATCTCATAGATGTGGTCGCCGTCGGCAGCGTAGGTGAAGCGGATGTCGAGAATTTGGGCATAGTCCTTGGCCTGTGCCACACCCTCCCGGTAGCCCACCTCGTCGCTCTTGGCCTCGACGATGGCAAGCTTCACGTTGCGGAAGATGAGCACATAGTCGGCCTTCTTGGGCTTGTTCTTCACGGTCTTGCTCACCTTTCCCTTGGTGAAGAAATATTCCGTCGTGATGTAGCTGCCGTCCACCACACCCCATCCCGCTGCCTTCAGCTGCGGGTCTATCTTGTGAAGTCGTGTATCGCTCTCGTTCATAGCCTGAATGTTAATCTTCTTGTTCGTAATAATAAGAGTAGTCGATGCCTTTCATGAACAACTCTCTGTCATCGATTTTGTCGGTGAGGGCATTGCGCAACAGTTGCTTGATGCGCGAGGCGTCTGCCACGCTGAGGGTCATCGCCTCCAAGTAGTCATTTTTGTTGATAAGGCTCCAGTCCACACATTTCTTCAGATTTGCTTTCAACATCAGGTCGAGCCAGATTCGCATACTGCGTCCGTTGCCCTCCATGAAAGGGTGGCATACGTTCATCTCCGCATATTTGTCGGCAATCTCATCGAATGTGGTCTCGGGCATTCGCTCTATCACCTTCAGCTGGTCCGGAAGATACTGGGTCAGGCAGAAGGTGAAGCCGCCTTTGGAGATGGTCTTCGTCCGTATTTGTCCGGCGAAGTCATAGAGTCCTCCAAAAAGATAGGCGTGGATCTGTTGCAGGCCCCGCACCGTTCCCTCGGGTATCGTATCGAGCAGGTTGCTCTCAAAGAGCGTGTAGGCTTTTCGCCGGCTCTGTCCGTCAATCGTGTTGTCGCTGTATGTCAGCCAGTCAAGAAACGCCAACGCTTTGTTGTTGGGTATATGGCTGGCAAGTAGTTTGATGCCCTCAGCATCCATGACATCAGTCAGTCTATGCTTGCCGTCGGGTGCTGTTAATTTCAACTGGTTAGTGACACTAACCACTTGGGGCGCGTCTTTCCGCAATTTGGTCTTCAGATACTTCCAGTAGCTTCGTGTCTTGGCATAATCGTCCTCGTCGTTGATGGCCCCAACGACGTCAAGCACAGAGAAGTACCATTTTGCCGCCTTGTCATCCCACACGGCGCGCACCTCATGGTCTTTATAGAAACGGATGGATATTTTGCTCATGTTACACATTATTTATATGGTGTTGCCGCCGTCCTATTCAAATGTCTCGCGCAAGATCGACTGCTTCAACGTAGCGCACTCCGTGAGGGTGTGGGTGAGGTTGGATTGAAGTTGGTCAACCTTGGACCTGAGGGAGTCGAGGGCGGATACGATGGATTGCTGAGTGGAAAGAGAAGGGACATATATTGGTATTCTTTTGACATCAGCAATATTTATTTGCTTCAATGCGGCCCCCTTTGTGTGAAGTTGTATAAAATCTACAGCATGAGGAGCTTTAAGCGTGTAATATACAAAGCTTCTCAAAATATCATTTCCTATTTTTATTGGTACAATTCCCCTTGTGACGTTATATCCTTTTAATGATGTTGATGAAAGACTGATAATGCCTGTTGTTCCTCGAACACACATTAATACTTCTTTTCCATTTAGAATGGTTCTTTTATAAGAATCTGATATTTCCTTTGTTGTCCGTTTTAAGTTTTTTGAGCTATATACTATGTTCTCTTTTAAATCAACAGGCCTAACTACAGGAACTCCTTCTTCAACTCCATTTCCTGGTTGAACAATTCCATAAGAGATAGAAGTTCCTTTGTCGACTATATTTTCGAGCGTCTTTTCTTCCCACCCTTCTTTCGGCTCCATCATTTTGGTCAAAGCCGATTGGAACAAAGCCTTGGCATCATTGAGGGAGTTTTCTGCATTCTTTGCTACGGCATCAATCTTTGCAAAGGCAGAATCGAGATGAGAGACAATGCGCTGCTGCTCGGAGAGAGGGGGAATGGGAATTGCAGTATCCTTAACAACTTTCTGAGTAAGACTTGGCAATGTTGTGCCAGTGTCTTTCTTAGACCAATCTTGACTTTTAACAAAATAGTATATATATTTCTTATCAGTCCCTTCCTTTGCTGAAATTCCAAATGCCGTGTCAACATTCCAAAATTTGGTCTCAATAAATATAGGGTTATTGATAGTGCCTTTTCTTCCTAAGATTGTAGTCCCTGCATCACACAAATAGTTGTTGGCATATCCCATAATATTACCGCCACTTCCATATATAGGATATTTTCCATGAACGTCTTCAACCTCTTTTTGATTCTTTCCATGATTAACATTGGCTACTTCCCCCAACTTCTTATATTCCCACCCCTTTTTCATAGCATCTCCATGATTTGGTTGAGCAAGTCGGTATTCTCCTTATTGAGGCAGACGAGCACGGAGGCGATTTCCTGCGGGGTGCGCTCGTCCACCTGCTCCACCTTGTTCGGGTTCTTCACGCTGAGGTCGTAGTTGTCGTCGAGCGTGGCCGTGTCGAGGCTCCAGGAGCGCTCACTCTCCGCCTTGGTTGGCTGAAGGGAAAGGAACTCGGCGAGGTCGGCCTCGGTCAGCGGATGCGTCTTGGTGAAATGCTTGTCGAGCTGGTAGTACCACACCTTACGGGTTGGCTCGCCCTTGCGGAAGAAGAGCACCACCGTCTTCACCCCCGTTCCTGTGAACACGCCCGACGGCAGGTCGAGCACCGTGGTGAGGTTGCACTCCGTGAGCAGCTTCTTGCGCAGGGCTACGCTGGCGTTGTCGGAGTTGCTGAGGAACGTGTTCTTGATGACGATGCCCGCGCGACCACCGGGCTTGAGCATCTTGATGAAGTGCTGCAGGAACATGTAGGCAGTCTCGCTGCTCTTGATGGGGAAGTTCTGCTGAATCTCCTCGCGCTCGGCACCGCCAAATGGCGGGTTGGCGCCGATGACGCTGACCTGGTCGCGGGGCTGGATGTCGGAGAGCGGCTCGGCGAGGGTGTTCGTCTTGATGATGTCCGGGCTCTCGATGCCGTGCAGGATCATGTTCATCATGCCGATGATGTAGGCCAGTCCCTTCAGCTCCTTGGCAAAGAAGGTGCGGGCCTGCAGCGTCTCCTCGTCGGTGGTGCCGGGTCGTGCGTGGTCGTGCATGTAGAGGTAGGCCTCGCAGGGGAAGCCGCAGCTGCCCGCCGCGCCGTCGTAGAACGTCTCGCCGATCTGCGGCTTCAGCACGCGGATGATGGTGCGGATGAGCGGGCGCGCGGTATAGTATTCGCCACCGTTGCGCCCCGCGTTGCCCATCTGCCGCAGCCGCTCCTCATAGAGGGCCGACATCTCGTGCTTGTCGTCGGCCGTCTGGAAGTGGAGCTTGTCCACCTGCTCGATGACACCGCGCAGGGTGTAGCCGCTGGCCACCTTGTTGCTGATCTCGGTGAAGATGACGCCCACCTTATATTCGATGGCATTGCTGTCGCGGTTCTCCTTGAACTTAGCGAGGTAGGGCCACAGCTCACGGTTGACGAAGTCGAGCAGATCTTGGCCCACGAGAGCATGTGTGTGGTCGTAGTTGCCCTCGCTGTCCTTGGGAATAGCCCATGCGCTCCACCGGTATTTGCCGTCGATGAAGCGGTGGTAGTCCTCACCGGCGAGCTGCGCCTTGAGCTCGCGCGTCTGCTCCATGTCGTCGAGATATTTCAGGAAGAGAATCCACGAGCTCTGCTCCACGTAGTCGAGAGCCGTGGAGCATCCCGCATCCTTCCAGAGGATGTCGTCTATCTGTTTAAAAACTCCTTCAAAGTTCATAGCTGTATCGATGTTTTATTATACTTACAAAGGTAATCATTCTTTAGTAAATCAGCACCCTTTCATCAGAAAAATTCTTTTAGACAACAACTATTTTGCCTGCTCGTCAACCCTAAAAAATGTACTGGGTCCCAAAAAGGCTCATTGGGGCTCATTGGGGCTAAAAAAGGCTTTTCCATCGGCGGCGAGGGTCTGAAAGGGTCTTATTTCCTTTGCCACCGAGATTTGAATCACTCAAGTCTTGACCAGTGTGGTTGTGGCAAAGCTCTGGTCCCATTGCCTTAAAATCTTCAATATGAACGATTTTAATCATTTCTACCCCAACACCGAGTTGGGTATCGACCTGAAGCTGCTCACATGCAGACCAGGACGCATCGAGACAGGTAAGGTTGTCAACGGTACCATCATGCGCGACGGCGAAAACCACTTTACCTTTGTTCAGAACCAGCAGCCCGCAAGGGCCAAAGCCGATGCCGACCCGCACCTCTACAGAGGCGCTTGCGTCAACATCCTCGGCGGAAGTCCCGACTTTCGGCTCTCCTTCAACCGGCCACGCATCCGAGATGCAGACAAGCTCGCTCTGTTCTGCCGACAGGCGGCCAAAGAGCTCTGCGTGCTCGCCGGCCTTGTAGAGAAGAAGTCCGCACAAGGCTGACACGGCAAGCGTCTCAACGTCTCACCGTCTCAATGGGAAAAGTGTGTCGCATAACCCTTCTTATATATCTTATAACTAATTAATAATTAGATAGTTTGATAAGAAATACAGGACTGTGACACCCCTTGAAAAACCACTGAGACACTGAGACGCTGAGACGGAAGAAAACATGTTTTATCTTTTAAAAGGCTTATATACAATGAAATACAACATTAGTTTATCCTCAGCTCCTACGATGCCGAGACTCGGAAACGGCACGGAGCTCTTGAAATTACTGCTGACACAGGTGTCAAAAGACATGCGACAGCCCCTCGTTCCGATGATCTTCCCTGTACTGGGCGCACACATGAGCGGTGCAGAGTTTCAGTACCCCGACCTCACTTTCAAGGAGCCTTGCGGCATGATGGCCGACCTCGTGGCTGAAAGCGGAGGCAACAAGGGACAGCTCAGCAACCTCGTGGAGGCACTCTGCCGAAAATTCCGCACACACGACGAGGCCGAACTGCAAAAACTCATAGAGTGGCAGAAACAGGTGAAGTCGAAGTCGGCCAACAAGGAGAAGCCGGTCAGGCCGGAGGTCGCCTTCTGGTTCCCACCCGCCGACGTCACCAACGCCGCCTTCATCCAAAATGCCATGGCATGCGAGAACCTCGGAGGACGAACGCAATATCTCAACCTGCCGGAGGTGGAGATGGCTGACCGCATCTGCGGCGGACATAAACAAATCTCACAGATGATGCGCAACATCTACGACAGACAACGGTCGGGAGCGCTCAGAGCCACAGCCGACGGCGTCACCGGCAACCCGCTGCTCAGGGTCAACCTCACCATCTCCTCCACACCATTCTCCTCACGCAGGTTCTACAAAAACGACCTCTTCAACGGTACCTTCGGGCGTATGGTCTTCTCCTACAAGGCACGCACAGCACGCGACGGACGCATTCCACGACAGGGACGATACGACGAGACTTTCCTTAACCACGTCGACGAATATCTCGTCCGACTCGACATCTGCAAGGGACGATTCATCATCCGACATCTCAACCGACTCGTAGACCGACTCGCCGGAGACATGGCCACGCTCGCTGACCTTGCCGACGACGACGTGCTCTGGGACATAAGCAAACGGGCCCTCGTCTCCGCATGGAAATGTGGATGCATCATGTGGGTACTCAACAACCAAATATGGACACACGCCATGGGAGAACTCGTCGAGTGGCTTGTCTATCACGACATCTGGTCAAAGGTGCAAATCTTTGAGGACCTTATCAAGGAAGGTGACCGAGGCATCGCCGAAAACAAAGGAGGTGTGAAAAACATGCTCGACGACCTGCCCGACACCTTCAACGAGGCACAACTCGAAGCGCTGCGCGTCAGCATGGACAAGCCCAAGGATGCCAAGCACCAGCTGCGCGTGTGGGTCAACCGTGGATTCATCACACGATCCAATCAGACAGGACTGTTCGCCAAGACGCAGGAATATCTCAACCGAGGCAAATGATGGACCGACAGCAACTGCAAATGCTCCGACAACTCCCCATAGAGGGAGTGGCGGAGCGACTCGGACTACGAGTTACACGGCATCACTGTCTTTGCCCCTTCCACGACGACACACACCCGAGCCTCTCCTTCCTCGTGCGGAAAAACACGTTCAAGTGCTTCGTGTGTGGCAAGTCGGGAGGTACCATCGACCTCGTCATGGGTGTCCTCCACGTGGACTTTATCGATGCATGCCGGTGGCTGGCCAATGAGCACAACGTCGTGCTCACACAGTGGAAGCCCTGTGAAAAACCACAGACGACCAAGCCCTTCGATGCGACACGCTATGAACGCTTTTTCCGGCAGCCATGGCTCAACGCGGCCGCACAACGGTTTCTCTATCAGGAACGGCACATCGACCCGCGCGTGGTCAGATGGTGCAGGCTCACATCATGGATCGACCGCCAAGGTTTCAACTGGTTACAGATACCCTACTACGACACCACGGGAAAGCTCATCGGCGTGCAGAACCGAAACCTCGACCACCGGCAGCACCCCGGATCACCGCGATTCCGTTTCCCTGCCGGATCCGCCGTCAGCATCTACAACCTGCAGGTGCTGCCCAGACTGCGGCCCGGAGAACAGCTCTTCATCACCGAGGGCGCGTCGGACTGCTGGGCCATGCTCTCGGCAGGACATAAGGCCATCGCCATCCCCAGTGCCACGCTGCTGCATCCCGACGAGGTGAGGATGCTCAGGGACTTAGGCCAACGGATCGAAACGACATTCGCCATGTATCCTGACCAAGACCAGCCCGGCGAATCGCTCTTCATGCAACTCAAGGCACTGCTCCCCGGCATCGTTCATTACCAGTTGCCTGCAGGATGCAAGGACTTCGCAGAATTCTATGTACGCATGAAGCACATCAGCGGTGAGGTAATCAATCAAAACAACAATATAACACGCAAACAAAAGGAGAAATGATGAACAAATTTGAAATCCGGGGCTACACCAAGAAAGAACTCGCCCTCTGCTATTTTCCCTACTCCACGCCCCACACGGCCGTCAACCATCTCGTGGCCTGGATCAACCGGTGCACGCCGCTGCAAGAGGCTCTCCGAGACCAGGGCTACAAGAAAAGCGCTAAATGGCTGTCACCACGCGAGGTCAGGATGATCGTCGAATATCTCGGCGAACCATAAATCGCCCACAATTGCCTGACAACGTACAGCAACGTATGAATGACCACCGGCGATTTAGTAATTTTGTAGTGCAAACGAGAGGCCCGCCTCTCGAACGGTTCTCGAACGGCTCTCGAAGGAACAGCGCATCCCTCCGTCACACGCAAGAGCTCCGTGGCACTACAATATGTTTCACTATTAATTCTTACCACTATGGCAAAAATCACTCCTATCGATGTCATCAAGGGCATCAGTGGCAGCTACGGCCACAACAGCGGCGACTACTTCGCCACAAACACATCGAGCAACAAGGTCCGGTTGGCTAAGCTCAAGAACCCTTACAAGGGTCCGGCTACCGAGAAGCAACTCGCCCGGCAGCAGAAGTTCAAGGCACGGCAGGCCGTCGTCACCACATGGCTCAACGACAACAAGCCGTCCACAACCAACGGCGACAAGGGCACCACGATCTATCAGCAGGTGCAAAAGTGGAAGCGTACGCTCGGACTGAGCTCCGTCTCTCAGGTACTCCACAAGTATCTCGACGACAAAAACGAGCTCCATCTCCCTGCCATCCTCGAGGCCAAGGACACAGGCAAGGAGACTACACCCTCCCACGGCTAACATCCATAAGCGCAGCCTGTGCAAACACGAAAAGCTCTGCGCTTCCCGCTCAGAAAGAAATCCCACGCAACCCTTGTGGCTACGTGGGATTTTTTAGCTGATCACAGCGCTTCATCATCAGGCTTGTCGACTCCTGAGCGGGACGTGCCCTTCTTTCCCTGATGAAGATGCAACTTCTTGCGAAGCAACCAACGTTGCTTCCGCTGCTCGTATTCCTCGCGATGACGCTCCAAGAAATTATCTGCCATGATTCGATACTCCTTATTTATATATACCCGCTAATTTGTGTATACTCCTTATTTATATATATTCTTTATTTATCCTTATTATAGAGCAAACTTAGATTAGAGATGAATGGACTCTATCCGCAGTTTCAGGATGCCGGCGGGCACCTTGACGTCCACGACATCCCCTACCCTCTTGTTGAGCAAAGCCTGTGCTATCGGAGACTTGACGGAGATCTTTCCCTCCCGCAGATTGGCCTCATGAGGACTGACCAGCATGTAGCAGAGCTTGCGATCGTGAGTCAAGTCGGCAAGTTCCACCTTGCAGAGCAACTGCACACTGTCTGAGTTTACCCGATTGGCTTCGAGTACACGTGCGTGAGCCAAGACATTCTGCTTGAAACGGATGCGGCCGAGAAGACGGGAGTGCTCACGCTTCGCCGCACGATACTCGAAGTTCTCGCTCAAGTCGCCCTTGTCACGAGCCTCTGACACGGCATCTATCACTTGGGGCAACTCCACCTTAATCATATGATTGAGTTCGGCTACGAGCTCATCGTAGCCTTCCTGTGACATAAATTCCATGATAAACCTTTGTATAGGAGTGAATCTGTAAATCTTTTCTAACGCATATTCATAGCAAGCACCACTACCGGCGTTTGCCTTTCTCTGCGCTCCGCTTTGCGCTGGGCTTCCTCTCGCCAAGCTGCTTGCTGAGCGCATAGGCATGATAGAGTCCCAACTCACCGGCCTTGCTGAGATCCTGCTGAGCCATGTGCAGATTGCCACTATAGTAATAGGCCAGTCCACGGTTGTAATAAGCCTCGGCCAGACGGGGATCAATCTGCAGCGCACGTGTGTAGTCATCGATGGCATGCGCGTAGTTTTTCCGGTCGGCATAGAAGTTACCACGATTATAGTAGAGATAAGCATTCTTGGGAGCCAACTGGATCGCCTCGGCATAGTCGCCCTCCACCTGCGAAGTCTTCATGCTGACGTTCTGTCCCTTAGAAGCCTCATAGTCATTGAGCATCAGCTGGCAGACAGCCCGTTCGGAACGGCCGAGAGCGCTTTGCTTCTCCATAGCCACATAGTCGTCAAGGTCAGAGAGCGCATCGTTGTAATTCTGCAGTTCTGCGTATGCCACGGCACGCTGCAAGAGCAGGGCCGCACGCTGATGAGGATCCTTCTCTTCTTTGATACCCTCCGAGAGGTTGTCGACGAGTTGAAAGATCTGCTTAGAGCTCACGTCGTCCATCTTCTTGCTTTGGTTGCAGGTCAAATAGAGACGTTTGAGTGGCTGCATCTTGGTATTGAACTGCTCCAGTGAGGTATCGAAGGCCTTGCTGCCGTTGACCGTATTGACATAATTGAAATACGACAGGCGATAGGATGGCAGCATCGCCACCTCAACAGCATTGTTCTGGATGGCACCACGGATGTCGCTTTTATATTCATGCTCGACGGTCTGCGGCTGGTCCTCCACGACGATGTCATTATATTTACTGATATCGATCTCGGAACGTTTGCGCACTTCTCTCAGCTTCTTGCGGCTCCATCGTTGCTGAATGCCCACATGCTTATCCATCTGAGCCTTGAAGATAAGAAATTCATCAAGTTCAGCCTTCGACGTCATACCCAACTTGCGATAGCATTGTGCCCGTTGAGCCAGACCCGTCCAGAAGTTGGGGAACTGACTGATAACGGCAGAATAGTCACGGATGGCCGACCGCAGATTACCCAACTTATCATTGAGCAAGGCACGGTTATAGATAGCCATGAAGTTCTGTGGCTCCATCCTCACCACGAAGTTGAAATCCACCAGCGCCCGGTTGTCGTCGCCGAGCTGCACACGCAGTAAGCCACGATTGTAATGTGCCAGGAAGTTATTGGGATCCAAGTCAATTGCCATGTCATAGTCAGCCATAGCCCCACGCAGGTTGTTGAGGTTAAGTCTCACCAGCGCCCGGTTGACATAGTTGTGAACAACTTTCGGACGCAGAAAGATCAGTTTACTCAGGCAGGAGTCAGCGACCGACCAATGCTTTCGGTTGAGGGCGATGGCCGAGCGTGTTGCCCACGCATCGACGTTATACGGGTCGATGGTGAGGCTGCGGGTCAGCCAGTGATCGGCCTTCAGCGTATCTTTCTTCTCCAGATAGATCTCCGCCTTCAGCGAGTAGGCCGTCGCTGTCTTAGACCACCGCGAGATGATCGTGTCAGCGTCCTCCAAGGCATGGTCATAGTCCTTGACGTTCAGCCGACAGATCGCTCTGTTGGTCCAGAAGCTGGCCACCGAGGGATTGAGACGGATGGCCCTGTCATAGTCCGTGATCGCGTCAGCATATTTCTCCTGACGGATGCGCGACATGGCACGAAGATCAAAGATCTGCTCAATATAAGGGTTAAGGTCAATGGCATGTGATGCGTCTTCCTCGGCACCCACATAGTCGTCGAGCGAGTATTTGGCGGCAGCGCGGTCATACCACGGCAGCCACAGATAAGGCTTCAAAGCCAAAGCCTTGTTGAAATACTGTATCGACAACACATAGTCCTCATAGTGCAGTGCCACCTCACCGGCGGTGATGAGACGGTCCACATTATATTGCGCATTGGCGTTGGTCACGAAGAGCCACACCAATGACAGAAGAAACAATCTGCCTTTGTTCACCTTAATATCTGAGATCCTGAAACACGTTTTGCCTTACCTCTTCTACTTCTTGTGAATCGTCTTCACACGATAGCCGCAGCGGAACTTGCCCTGCATGATGCCGCGGAGCTTGTTGCGGATGAGCTGCTTGCGCAGGGGCGACACTTTGTCGACATACATCACACCTTCGAGATGGTCGAACTCATGTTGCATAACACGTGCCAGATAACCGTCGACCCACTCGTCGTGAGGAGTCATATTCTCGTCGAGATACTTCACGTGGATGCGTTTAGGGCGTGTGACGTTCTCACCGAGACCGGGAATCGACAGGCATCCCTCCTCAAGCGTCTCCTTCTCCTTGTCATCATATTCAAGGATATGGGCATTCACAAACGCGTGACGGAAGCCCTTGTACTCAGGGAAATCGTCTTTCAGCACATCCAAGTCGATGACAACCACACGGATGGACTTGCCGATTTGAGGAGCAGCAAGACCCACGCCACTGGCATTGTCAAGCGTCTCAGACATGTCGCTGATCAACTGGGGCAACGTCGCGTCGCTTGGATCAACATCCTGAGCTACTTTACGGAGCACAGGCTGGCCATAAGTATAGATGGGTAATATCATATTCTTCTTTGTGAATTCATAAAATCTTGCAGGATGATGGTAGCGCTCACCTCATCCACGAGTCCTTTGTTCTCACGTCTTGTTTTCTTTTTCACGCCTCCTTCGATGATGGCCCGATGCGCCAACACCGACGTGAAGCGCTCATCGTAATAAACAATAGGCACCGACGGCATCTCCCTGCGCCACCGTTTTACGAAGGCCTCCACGCGCGCCAGATTCTCAGACGGAGCGCCATTGGGCTGAGTAGGTTTACCGATGACGATCTTCTCAACGTTTTCCTCAGAGAGATATTCCTTCAGGAAATCCATGAGATTGCCCGTCTCCACCGCAGCCAGCCCATTGGCAATAATCTGCAAAGGATCAGTGACGGCAAGCCCCGTGCGGCGCTTGCCGTAGTCAATGGAAAGAATTCTTCCCAAGGTAATCTTACTGATTAGGAAATTATTTCTTAAACAGCAACCAGGCGTCGCTCTTGGGATTGAACTTGCTGCCACGGATGGCGTCACGGCTCTGCACGGCACTTGCCTTATCGTCAGAGGTAGACGCGATGACACGGTACATGTTCACCTCAGGATTATAAGCGATCTGAGCGTCGTAACCGCCCTGCTGCAGCGTGCTCTGCAGTCCCTCGGCGTTGGCCTTCAAAGAGAAGGAGCCCACCACGACGCTGTAGGCCTGCAGACCCTTGCCACTGACGACGGTAACATTCTCACTGCGCACGTTGGCATTGTTGACATTGGTCACTGTAGTCTGGTCAGCCTGCTTCTCAGCCAGCGGTGTCACTACCGGCGCTTCTTCCTGCACGGGCTTCTGCTGGTTCTGTTGCTCTTCCTGTGCCTTTGCCTTTTCGTAGGCCTTTTTGTAGGCATCTTCTTTTGTTCCACAACTGGTAAAAGCGAAAGCAAGGCACAGTGCTGTGCTTAGTAACACATATTTTCTCATTATCTTCTATTTGATTTAAATATTAATGCTCAGTTGATATTCTCACGCTTTGCGTCTGAAGGCATCCTGCCTTTTACTTTGCGAAATTACTAAATTAATTACGAAAGAGTTCTTTCCGTGCACATAAAGTTTGTTAAATCCGTGAATCAGAGGGTATTTAACAAAAAATATATCTGCAAAACATGGCATTTCGGAAAAAAAATCATATATTTGCAATAGATAAATTTAAAACCACAAAACACCAAGTTTATGAAGACATTAGGTTATATCTCAGCATTCTTAGGCGGCGCCATTGCCGGCGCAGCCATTGGTCTGTTACTCGCCCCGGAGAAGGGCTCGGACACCCGCACGAAGATCTCCGACGCTGTTGATGATTTCTGTAAGAAACACGACATCAAACTTGCACGCAAAGATGCCGACGACCTTGTAGACGACATCAAAGACGCCGTAGGCAGCACGAACGCATAGGCTGTGCGGATTCAACAAAAACGCAGCAGCTCCATGCACAAAGGACGAACACTAATATAATAAGGAGTAAATTGAAAATTCCGTTTCTACCCCGGCGAGGCCAGCGCAAGCAAGACAATGCGTCACACGAGCCTCGCCAAGGTTCCTTTCATCAAGACTTCCACATGTTTTCCAACGATCAAAACATAGAGACCATCGCCCAACTGGCAGAGAGCATCAAGCACTATGCCAGCCTGCAAGGTGAGAACGTGAAGTTGGAAGTAGTTGAGAAGACAGTCAGAGTACTCACCGTAGTGGCGATGACCGCCACCCTGTCCCTGATACTGATGCTGATCCTCATCTACCTCAGTTTCGCGGCAGCTTTCGCGCTCACCCCACTCGTTGGCTCTGTAGGTGCCTTCCTCATCATTGCGGGCATCTATCTGTTGGTACTCTTTCTCTTCCTTATTTTCAGAAAGAGATGGATTGAGCGCCCGCTTGTCCATTTCCTCGCGTCCATCTTATTAAGCAATTAGATCATGAACAACCATTCCACAGACTTCACCACATACCGCAGCCTGGAAGAGATCTCCATGCGCAGAGACATCCTCAAAGAGCAGATCGACCAAGACCGCAAGAAGATCCGGCAACAATGGCAGTCGCTGTTCCGCAAACCAGAGGGCTTCAAGAAAGATGCCACTCCCTCAAAGCGTATCAGCAGTCTTGTCAACACGGGCGCGGGACTCCTCGACGCTTTCCTCTTGGGGTGGAAACTCTATCGTAAATTCAAGAGGTGAGCAACAATGGTGCATCAGTGCCAAATGTTGTTCAAAACATTAAAAACGAAATCCGACTTTGTTAACAAAGGTTATTATACTGTCTTTTACGGGTAATTTGAGATCAGAATTCAAAAAACATTTGTAACTTTGCAACGTGTTTTTCATAGTATTAGATTTAAGGTTAACAAGGTTGGAGTACAGCGGTACTCCTTTTTTTATGCCCCTATGTCAAGTACGATCTTATTTCCCTATACGAAAATGATCTCTGTTGGTAGCATTCTTGCAAGCAAAAAATATCCCCTCCTTCAATCCTTTCTATACCTTTATTTTCATGCCGTCAAACGGAAACAGGCAACCTTCCGGCAGTCTCGCGTTGGCCTGATCATAGAGTCCCACGTCATGGGTGACATGGATGATAAAGGTCCGGCGCGCGTCCAACCTCTGTCCCATGGCAACCGCGTCGGGTATCAGCTGATGGCTGTGATGGGGCTTTTCCCATCTGAGTCCATTGACGACCAATGTGTCGACACCCTCTAAAAGTGCCAGCTGATTGTCGTCGATGTTCTTCATGTCGGTGATATAACCCAATGAGCCAAAGCGATAGCCCAAGACGGACAACTTGTCGTGCATCACCTCAATAGGCAGCACGTCAATGTCACCCACCCGCAAAGCTTCTTCTTTGTGCAACGTATGGAGCTCTATCTTGGGCACGCCGGGATAGAGATGTTCCGAGAAGCAATACGGAAAATTATGTCTCACGGCCTTCACACAGGGCTCATTGCCATACATTGGGATGTCGCCAAAACGACAGAAAGGCCGCAAATCATCCAGACCGCCCACATGATCGTAGTGGGCATGGGTGAGCAGCACTGCATCTATCTTACGGAAAGGCAGTGGCATCAGCTGCTGCCGGATATCAGGACCGCAATCGATCAGAATGCGCGTGGAGGCTGTCTCCAACAACGCTGCCGTACGCAGACGATGGTCGCGCGGATCCTTGCTGTCACAAACTGCACAATGACACCCTATCACCGGCACGCCATTGGAGGTACCGGTACCCAAAAAGGTCAACTGCATCTTTGCCATCACTTCCCCTTCGCGCCCTCCCCCTATCGGATGTTTACTTCCGGCTTCAGTTCCAGGCCAAACTTCTCTCTGACGTCTGCCTGGATGGCATGCATCAGCGCGACGACATCTTCGCCCGTAGCACCGCCCAGATTGACGAGCACAAGTGCCTGCTTCTCATACACGCCGGCACGCCCGAGCTTCTTGCCTTTCCAGCCACACTGGTCGATGAGCCAACCAGCCGGAATCTTATAGTGTTTCCCGCAGCCCGGCTTCTCGTCGGGCGCATCAAAGTAGCGGAGGTCCGGATGCCCGGCCTTCAGCCGCTCGAATGTAGCCTCATCGACGATCGGATTCATGAAGAAGCTGCCGCCATTGCCGAGCACGGCAGGATCGGGAAGCTTAGCCTGACGGATGCGGATGATCGCGTCGCGGAGCTGTTGTGCCGTCAGCGTGTCGACAGAGATATGATCCGCTTCCAACACGCGACGGATATTGCCGTAGTCCAGCCGTGGGCTGAACACCGGTGAGAGCCGATATACGACCCACGTAATCAGATACTTGTCACGCCATTCATGCTTAAAGCGGCTCTGACGGTAGGCATACCCACAGTCTTCGGCGGGTATGGTCACCTGACGGCCGGTAGCGATCTCCACAGCTTCGACGCTTACCAGTGTGTCTTTGGCCTCTGCCCCATAAGCTCCGATGTTCTGCACGGCAGAAGCGCCGCATTCACCGGGAATGAGACTGAGGTTCTCCAGCCCATACATCTGATGCGCCACGGCGTAGGCCACCACATCGTCAAAAGTGGCACCGGCCCAACAGCGCAGCAGCATATTGCCCTTGCCGTCGGTCTCGGCATGCACTTCGAAGCGCTGATCCGGGCTGACCACTATGCCCTGGAAATCATGGGTGAGCAGCAGATTGCTGCCACCGCCCAGAATCAGCAGAGGAAGGTCGGCATGATCGCAAATATAGGCTGCCGCCTCCACGGCGTCAGCCGTAGAAGAGAACTCAAGATATTCATCGCACTGTTGATCCATCCCAAACGTGTTGTGATGGAGCAAAGGATAGTGTTGCTGTATTTTCATTGCCGTTGTTTCTTTTCAATCTATAATAAAAGTCCTGCCCGCCCTCCTTCAGTTGCTAACAGCTGAACTTAACGAGTTTCCATCTATTGCCAAATCGGCGGAAGACATAAACCACCTCATTACTGTTGGCAATGCCACGGATCATAAACACCTTGTAGTTGGTCTCTTTGTAAGTCTGACCATATATTATGTTGTAGATCGTACCGCTCGGCAGGATTCCCGGCTTAAAGTCAGGCCACTGCTGCGACATGATGATGCCAGTCATCGTCTCCTGATCATTGGCAGGATCCGGCCCGGAGAACTTCACCTCATCGGCCATACTCCTCATCTGGAAGGCTGAGTCTACGGCAAAGCGCTGGTAGAACTTCAAAAAGCTGGCATTGTCGTTCTGATACATCGGCTTGTAGTTGACCGACGTGAGCATCCATTTGCCATGAATGCGGTTGAAGAGGAACTGCTGCACAGTCTTGAGATGGAAGAAAATCTTTTCCACCACCACGTGATCGATCGTCGTATCCTTGGCGAGTTTCACCTGTTTTTCATTGTCTAAAATCAGCGTATAGTAGTCCTGGTGCATGAAGAAATGCTCCATGTGCCAATGCCCCTTCTCGATTTTCTTCTCCAGCTTTCCGTTGCGATATACGGGCAGCGGGAAGACAATGCGCTTGAGCTGCAACTTGCGGTTGGCTGCAAAGTTAAACACGAAATCGTCGAACAGCTCATCAGCTGTCTTCGGCATCGGCGTCTGCGAAATCAAATTTTCTGTAGAATCCTCCCCCATCGTGTCCGTGGCAGCACTGTCAGACTGTACAGAATCAGTCTGCTCAGGCTTCTTGTTGGTGCATCCGTAGGGTACTACTAACGACAAGATGAAAGCAAGTAAAACAACTGATAAAATTATTCTTCTCATAAAATCATTCATAAGCTTTGGCAAAATTACATATTATTTTTTATATAAGATGTATTTTTCCAATAAAATTAGTACCTTTGCAGTCAGAAAGATAAAATTTACAGACGATGATACTAGACAAGATAGATCAACTTCTAAAAGAAGTATCTCAGCTCTCTGCTAAGAACGCAGACGACATCGAGCAACTCCGACTCAAGTACTTGAGCAAGAAAGGTGAGATCAATGCCGTCATGGCAGACTTCCGTAACGTGGCCGCAGACCAGAAAAAAGCCGTAGGCATCAAGATCAACGAGTTGAAAAAAGTCGCTCAGGACAAGATCAACTCTCTGCGCGAGCAGGTCGCCTCTACCGATACCGGCGACAACCACGAGGACTTGACACGCACGCCCTACCCGATCGCCTTGGGCACCCGTCATCCCCTGACCATTGTCAAGAATCAGATCATCGACATCTTCCAGCGCATGGGCTTCACGCTCTACCACGGTCCCGAGATCGACGACGACAAGCACGTGTTCACCATGCTGAATTTTGCCGCTGACCATCCCGCACGCGACATGCAGGATACCTTCTTTATCTCGCAGGACAAGAGCGACGTGACCAAGAACGTGGTGCTGCGCTCTCATACCTCCGGCGATGAGGCGCATTATATGGAAACTCACGAGCCGCCTATCCGCGTGCTCTGCCCGGGACGTGTCTACCGCAACGAGGCCATCTCGGCACGCGCCCACTGCTTCTTCCATCAGGTTGAAGGACTCTATGTCGACAAGGGCGTGAGCTTCACCGACCTCAAGCAGGTGCTGCTGACCTTCGCCCGCGAGATGTTTGGGCCCGACACGAAGATCCGCCTGCGCCCGTCTTACTTCCCCTTCACCGAGCCGAGTGCCGAGATGGATATCTCCTGCAACATCTGCGGCGGAAAGGGCTGCAACTTCTGCAAACACACGGGATGGGTAGAGATCCTCGGCTGCGGCATGGTCGACCCGCACGACCTCGCTGCCTGCGGCATCGACCCGGATGTCTACACCGGCTATGCCTTCGGCATGGGCGTGGAGCGCATCACCAACCTGAAATACCGTGTCAACGACCTGCGCCTCTTCTCCGAGAATGACAAGCGATTCCTCGAAGAGTTCCAAAACGCTTTCTAAGCTTCATCATATACCCATTATATAGTAGGCACACCCGAAAGGCAGGTTTCGCAAAGAGCCCCTTTCCCGGTGTGCTTTTTCTTTTGTCTCACCTCTAACCCGTTTCCCCCGTTATGACCAACCGTCTCCAAGATTTAGAGCAGCACACCGCTCACTTGCAACAACAGCTGACCCGTCTCCGACACAAGAGCCAATGGTTCACCGTGGCGCAGATCGGCATGTTTCTCGCAGCCCTCGGCATGGTGGCCTGCGCAATTACCTATCAGCCGGCCGCCTTGTACGCCCTCTTGGCAGCTGTGCTCTTCGCCGGCTATCTGCTGCTCCGCCGTACAGACGGTCGCAACAGTCGCAACATCGAACGGCAGCAAAGGCTGGCAGCGGCCTACCAGCGCGAGATCAGTTACTTCCATGGCGACCATAGTTGCTTCGACGAGGGAAAGGACTATATCAATCCCTCCCATCCCTTTTCCTTCGACCTGGATCTTTTTGGCAAGGACTCGCTCTTCCAGCATGTCTGCCGCGCCGTCACCGTCGGTGGCCGCAACCTGCTCGCACAGTGGCTGACAGAAGAGATGACAGACGGGAACCACAAAGACTTCATCGCAAGCATCGGACAGAGACGGAAAGCCGTGGAGGAGCTCGCCCGCCACGACGACTTCCTCATGAGCGTCAAAGCAGCGGGACAGTGCAGCGACAAGGCCGAGGAGAGACTGCTGCGCACCGACTGGCTCGCTGACGCACTCACGGCGGCACACGCCCTGCCACTGCCCAAGCGTTGCTCCCCCCAGTGGCTACAAGCCTTGAGAGGCGTTTTGCTCACCGGCTTCTATCTGTCGATCATAGCATCTGTGACCGGCATGGTCTCTGCCACCATTCCTATCGCATGGGGCACGGCCCACTTGCTTTTGGCAATCATCTTTCCCGGAAACAGCGTCCGACACATCATGATGACTTTGCAAAACATCCACACACTGTCAGAGGGTCTTGACCGTATCATCCGGCTCACCCGCGTAGAAGAGTTTCACGAAGAGGTGAACAAAACGTTGCAGGCTTCCTTGCGACAACAGGCAGCGAGCCTCGCTGAGATGGAGCAGATACTCCAGGACATCGACAACAGAAACAATGAGGCAGGTATCCTGCTCTTTAATGTGTTTGCGCTGATCGACCTGAATATTGTCAGGCGCTTCAAGTTGTGGCAGCAGAGCAGTGCCGACTTCGAAGCGCTCATCCAGTCGGTGAGCATGCTTGACGCGCTGGTCTCCCTCGCCTCTTACCGTCAAAACGAACCGGGCACTACGTGGCCAACGTTCGTCGACACGCCGTCTATGGTCTTTGAGGGTAAGGGGCTGCGCCATCCCTTCTTGGGCATGAAAGCTGTCGCCAACGATGCCGTGCTCCAGGACCGCAACTTCTATATCATCACGGGAGCCAACATGGCCGGAAAAAGTACCTATCTCAGGACGGTGGGCATCTGCCGGGTCATGGCCATGGCAGGTCTGCCGGTCTATGCCGAGAGCCTGAAGCTCTCGCCCTGCCGACTGTTCACGGGCATGAGGACGAGCGACGACCTGACCCACGGCATCTCTTACTTCAACGCGGAACTGCTCCGGCTCAAACAGCTCATCGGCGTGCTCGATGACACGCCCACGCTGGTCATCCTCGACGAAATACTCCGTGGCACCAACTCAAAGGACAAGCTCCGCGGCTCGCAGATCTTTCTGGAATATCTCTCTCAGCACAATGTGACGGCAATCATCGCCACCCACGACCTCGAACTCTCGCAGATGGCCGAGAACCATGGCGACCGCTTCCACAACTATTGCTTCGAGATCTCCATCGGTGAGCAGGTCTCCTATGACTATCGCATCACGCCCGGCATCGCCAAAAACCAGAATGCCACCTATCTACTCAAGAAGATGATCGCTGAAGAATCTAATTAGTTCCGGCACCCATCGCAGGGAATTGAAAACAACAATGTTATCACTATTTCCAATTGTACCCCCCGTGCTTTCACCAACTCGAAGCCGTTTCTCCATATGACTCTAACCTGTTACTTCCTAAAGGCAGATGCCGATGAAAGACAAAAAGGCGACGAAAAGAGACTGCTGCTCGCTATTCCCCCAAAATTGTTGACAAACAACCTTCAACCTAATCTTTCATTCTATAGAGAAAAGCTTCGCCCAAACCACATCTTTCCCGCTTGAAAGACACAAAAAACAAGCGTTTCAATCACAAAAAAGTGAGTTAGCAATACAGAAAAGCCATTTTACACGCTCATCTCGGTAGTTTTACAAGGTCAAATAGGCATGATGATGAAAAATTCTCTAGAGAATTTTTCATCAAAGTACCTTGTTGACACAAGTACCCAACTGTCAAGAAAACACAAGTAGCTGATTTTTAACCGATTGGAGAAATTAGCGAAAATCGCGAAAAAACGGCCCAAAGGCACTCTTTCTGGCAAAAAACGGCAAAAAAACGCCGTTTTTTTGTCAGTTATTTCAACAATACGGAAATAGCTTCATATTATTATAAGGTTATTCAACCTATAAATTTGGTCTTTCAGATAAAACTTAGTAACTTTGCATAGTTTTAGTCAAAGACAATTGATCATGCAAAAACCCGTAGTCATTGCCGGACCTTGTGTCATCGAGTCTGCCGCTTTGCTCGACACCGTAGCGCAGGAGCTTGTCAGGCTCAATTCCAAATACGACATTGACATCATCTTCAAGGCCTCATTTGATAAGGCCAACCGCACCTCACTCCACTCTTTTCGTGGCCCCGGACTGGAGCGCGGCCTGGAGATGCTGGCTGATGTGAAGCACAAATATCAGTTGAGAATCACTACCGACATCCACGAGGCTTGGCAAGCTGAGCCGGCCGGCGAGGTGTGCGACGTACTCCAGATTCCCGCCTTTCTCTGCCGGCAGACCGACCTGCTCGTAGCAGCTGCCAAGACAGGACGCGTCGTCAACATCAAGAAGGCGCAATTTCTTTCGGGACATGACATGCGCTACCCTGTAGAGAAAGCGTGGGACAGCGGTGCCAAAGAGGTATGGCTTACCGAGCGTGGTAATTGTTTTGGATATAACAATCTTGTCGTGGACTTCCGCAATATAGCCGACATGCGCGACATCGTGCCCACAGTGATCATGGACTGCACCCACAGCGTGCAGCGCCCTTCGGCCGGAGACGGCAAGACCATCGGCGACCGCAAGTTTGTACCCAGCATGGCGCTTGCGGCAAAGGCCTTCGGTGCCACCGGCTATTTCTTCGAGACACACCCTGACCCCGACAAGGGGCTGTCGGATGCGGCCAACATGATCGAACTGGAAAAGCTCGAAGCGACCCTTCTGCCGCTTTTGAAATAAGCAAGCTAAGGTCACAAAGCACCACCATCATTCAGAGGAGAACAACAGATGAAAAAAGAGATAAAAACAGAAAAAGTAAGAACCACACCAGAAGAGCGACTGCATCATACCAGAGAATATGCTGAACGCTGTCTGCGTGAAGAGGCTCAGGCCATCCTCGATCTTATCCCCCAGCTCGATGAGAACTTTGAGAAGGCCGTCGATATGATGTATTGTTGCCGTGGCAAGATCATTGTCACGGGAGTCGGGAAAAGCGGAAATATCGGTGCCAAGATTGCCGCCACCCTGTCCTCAACGGGCACACCGGCCTTTTTCATCAATCCTCTTGATGCCTACCACGGCGATCTCGGCGTGATGACGCCGGACGACATCGTGCTGGCCATCAGTAATTCCGGTCAGACCGACGAGCTGTTGCGCTTCGTTCCGATCCTGCTGCACATGCACGTCCCCATCATCGGCATGAGCCGCAATCCCGAATCATTGTTAGCCAAATATTCAGCAATCCACATCAAAGTGTTTGTTGATCATGAGGCGTGTCCACTGAACCTTGCGCCCACGTCCTCCACGACTGCGGCACTGGCTATGGGCGACGCTTTGGCCATCGCGCTGATGCAGGTGCGTGACTTCCGTCCCCGCGACTTCGCACAGTTCCACCCGGGCGGTGAGTTGGGCAAGCGCCTACTGACCAAGGCCGAGGATGTCATGCGCACAGAAGAGCTCCCGATCATCCCCGAAGACATGAATCTCGGCAAAGCCATTATCGATGTCTCGAAAGGCAAACTGGGCATGGGCGTGTCACTCGACAGCGACAACCGTGTCGTCGGACTGATCACCGACGGCGATATACGCAGGGCCATGGAGAAGTGGCAGGCCCGCTTCTTTGACCACACGGTGAGCGAGATCATGACACGTACGCCGAAGATCGTCTCACCATCGACAAAGGTGACCGAGATACTGCGCGTCATGCATCAGTACAAGATTCATTCGGTGCTCGTCTGCGACAGAGAAAAGCATCTCTTAGGTATCGTCGACTCCTACGCCGCTTCGTTGCTTAACCAGTAAGGAGATTAGGAACCATCGAGCGGGAAACCGCTGGCTCGACGAGAGTCCGTGTTCACTATAAGAGTTTTAGTATTAGTTACTTGTATCATTTTGAGAGAATTATCCTTTAAGGTATTAGTGTGTCTCATATTGACAGGCATAGCGCCCTGTCATGCCCAAAGCTATATGCCCCAGCCCGAGAGCCAGCGCAGCGACTCGATGCTGGTCAGCCAACTGAGAGAAGACGGTATATCCTTCTCCCACGACAACAGCGTGACGCTGCTGATGACCGGACAGGAGAAATTCGACGATCTGTTTAAGGCCATCAGACAGGCACGCTCTTCCGTTCATCTGGAGTATTTCAACTTCCGGAATGACTCCATTGCCCGTTGTCTTTTCGACATACTTGCCGAGAAAGCAGCACAGGGTGTAGAGGTCAGAGTCATGTTCGACGGCTTTGGCAATGACAGCAACAACCGTCCCCTTCGCCGCAAGCATATCAAGAAGCTACGGGAGGAAGGCATCGAGATCTATGAGTTTGATCCGGTTCGCTTTCCTTGGGTCAACCATGTCTGGTCGCGCGACCACAGAAAGATCGTGGTCATCGATGGAAGAATTGCCTACACTGGCGGAATGAACGTGGCGGACTACTACATCAAAGGCACGGATAAGGTGGGCTCATGGCACGACATGCACTGCCGTATTGAGGGCACTGAGGTCAACACCCTCCAGACGATCTTCCTGCGCACATGGAACAAAGTGACGGGGCAAAACATCCATGGCCCACAATACTATCGCGGACTGGGCGACGTGAGCTACTTCCATGGGCTGAAGCGCGACACATGCGGCACGGCCGGAGGTAAAATGGTCGGCATTATCAACCGGGAGCCGCACACGACAAACAAAATCATACGGGAGTTCTACACCCACGCCATCAACGATGCGCATGACAGCATCATGATCATCAACCCTTACTTCACACTGAACCACAAAATCAAGAAAGCACTGAAAAACGCTGCTAAGCGTGGCGTAAAAGTGGAAATCATGCTCAGCGTGAAAAGCGATATCCCATTAACACCGGACTGCGGGTTCTACAATGCTCACCAACTGATGAAGCATGGCTGCACGGTGTGGATATACAAGCCCGGCTTTCATCACACCAAGATCATCATGGTTGACGGCCACTTCTGTACGGTGGGCTCCGCCAACCTCAACGCCAGGAGCCTGGCCTGGGACTATGAGGAAAACGCCGTGATCATCGATCCGTGCACAACAAACGAGTTGATACAACTGTTCAACTCTGAGAAGAAAGACTCTTTCCGGCTGACGGAAGAAGTCTGGGATGCCTGGCGTACGCCTTGGCAGAAGTTCCGCGGCTGGTTCGCCCATCTGCTGGCAAAGTTTCTGTAACCTCCTTTCTCTTGCCCACCAGCATCCTATTCGTTATCCCCTTTTACCTTTTTATCCTTTTGCTTTTCTACCTTTTTACTTTTCTTAAATGCTGTTGACATCGACATATCCGTGTATGACAGCATAGATGGTCAAGGCCGACACGCTACGTCGGCCAAGCTTGGCGACGATATTTTTGCGGTGTGTGATGACGGTGGTCAACCCAATATTAAGTTTGTCGGCTATCTCCTTATTGATATAGCCCTTGACGATGAGTCTGAGCACGTCAATTTCCCGTTTGGATAATTTCTTCTCTATGGCAGGTGCAGACTGCACCGGCAGATGTTGGCCGTGGCCATGAGCATACTGTTCCAATGCCAACAGCTGTCTGACCAACAACTTTTCGGACTGATGGTAACAAATGCAATGAAAACCCGACGGCTGTGCGGCAGCGTCTTCAGTAGGTGTGAAGACGATGGTCTGATGCCTCCGCTGCACGAAATAGTCGCGGTTGTTGAGCAGCACAGCCTGTGAGACGAAGAAATGAACAAAGCCACCCTCGTCGCTTCGCTGCAGTTCCTCCAAAGAATTAAACGTATGCGTCTCCATAATCGGCATGACCTGATCGAGCAATGTCTTCATGCCGATCAGGGCAAGCGTGTCCTCATTGATAACGGCTACTTTAGGATGTTCCATGATTGAAGAAATAAAAAAAGACCTGCATTAGCTTCAGAATGTTCTCTGGAGCCAATAGCAGGCTTATATGTTTTATCGATGATGATTACTTGGCATAGGCAACACTACGTGTCTCGCGAATGACGGTGATCTTCACCTGACCGGGATAAGTCATCTCGTTTTGGATCTTCTCTGCAATCTCATTGCTGAGTTTTGTGCTGTCCTCATCGTTCATCTTGTCAGCGCCGACGATGACGCGGAGCTCACGACCGGCCTGGATGGCGTAGGTCTTCGTCACGCCTGGATAGCTCATGGCGATGGCTTCCAAATCGTTGAGACGCTTGATATAGGCCTCTACAATCTCGCGACGGGCACCGGGGCGGGCACCGGAGATAGCATCGCACACCTGCACGATAGGAGCCAGCAGCGTCTGCATCTCCACCTCGTCGTGGTGAGCAGCGATAGCGTTTACGATATCGGGCTTCTCTTTGTATTTCTCAGCCATCTTAGCGCCTAAGAGAGCATGGGGCAACTCGCTCTCCTCGTCAGGCACCTTGCCAATGTCGTGGAGCAGACCAGCACGTTTTGCCTTCTTGGGATTGAGCCCAAGCTCGGCAGCCATAACGGAGCAGAGGTTAGCCGTCTCGCGGGCGTGCTGCAACAGATTCTGTCCGTAGGATGAGCGGTACTTCATCTTACCGATGATACGCACCAGTTCGGGATGAAGTCCGTGGATACCCAAGTCGATCACCGTGCGCTTTCCAGTCTCAATAATCTCGTTGTCGAGTTGCTTCTTCACTTTTGTCACGACTTCCTCGATGCGTGCGGGATGGATACGTCCGTCGGCGACGAGCTGGTGAAGCGCCAGACGGCAAACCTCACGACGGATAGGATCAAAGGCAGAAATGACAATGCTCTCAGGCGTATCGTCGACAACGATCTCCACGCCGGTGGCAGCTTCAAGGGCACGGATATTGCGACCCTCACGGCCGATGATACGTCCTTTGACCTCGTCGTTGTCGATATGGAAGACACTGACAGAGTTCTCGATGGCCGTCTCTGTGGCTACTCGCTGGATAGTCTGGATAACGATTTTCTTAGCCTTCATATTGGCGTCTAACTTAGCCTGGTCCATGATCTCATTGACATAGCCTGCTGCGTCCATCTTGGCTTTATCCTTCATGCTCTCCACAAGGCGCTTCTTGGCTTCCTCGGCAGAGAGTCCGGAGAGTTCCTCAAGTTTGGCACGCTCGTGATCCTGCATCTTCTCGAGCTCAGCCTGGCGCTGTGTGATGATCTTCTTCTCGTTGTCAATGCGTACCTGACCTTGTTCCACCTCCTGCTTGCGGCGTTGCAACTCCTCCTGTCTCTGGTTAAGGGAGATCTCGCGCTGTTTCAGACGGTTCTCGTTCTGCTGGATCTTTTGGTTGCGCAACTGCACCTCCTTCTCCAACTCACTTTTCTTATTCAGGAACTTCTCCTTCACCTCAAGGAGCTTTTTCTCTTTGATCACGTCTGCATCCTTCTGAGCAGCATCCAAGATCTCGTTATATTTACCTTTCGCAATATGGCGGAAGTAATAAAATCCGACCAGCGCGCCCAATGTCAGGGCGACAACAGCAGTAATGATGATACCTATCATGTATTTTTAATTGTATATTGTTAGTTGATTAGACATATAATTATTTACTCTCCTGATCGTTTTCCTTCCCGCTTCCGAGAACGTCCTCAATTTCCGAAGTAAGCTGTTTGAGCAAATCATTATATGGCTTGGTGTCATTGCGCTGAAGCAACTCTTGCAGCCGCAGTCCAATGTCGATCATGGCGAAATAGAGGATCTCCTTATCGCTCTTGAATCGTTTGAACTGGCTGTAATAAGCATTCAAACGCTCATTGATCAACTCTGCGTCACGACGATACAGTGCTTCGTCTTTCCGAGGCACAGTCACACTGATATCTGTATCGTAGATATGAAGCCTTATGGTGATCTTATCAGTTTCTTCTGTCATTGTCGGAACTTTCGCTACTCAGCATGGTGATGCATTTGTTGACATCACGAATGAGCGAGGCCAGAGACCTTTTGGCATGATCCATGTCCATATCGCTCACTTGCAGCATACGAGCGGTTTTCAACGTCTGATAGTCACTCTCCGCCTTTTTCAGCTGTTCCTGCAACAGACTGATGGAAGCATCTCTATCATCGATCACAGTGTGCAGACGCGCATTTTCCTTTTTCAGCTCCTCGTATTGAAGCATCAGCTGCCTGACACGTGTCACAAATGTATTGATTATCTTCTCATTGACATCCATGACTATACTTGTTTGTGCAAAATTATAGATTTTTAGCGAGAACAGCAAGCTTTCTGGAACATTTTTCTCAGAAACCTTGCCTTTTCCCGTAATTATTTCTTCTTCTCATCTTCTTCCTTTGGGCGCGGCTCTTTTTTGGCCAGCATCATCACCTGATAGGTGAAATCGGTCACCCACTTCTGGGAGAAGTTCAAACGGGCATTGAGCTTGCGCACATTCAGTACGGATTTGATCACACTCGGATCCTTATAGTCGTTCTTCACATAGATGTCGTTGACGGTCTTCTCCGTCATGGCGTAGATAGTCTTCTTGAAGAAAGAAGGTACACGCAACTTGAATTTCATCAGGTTGCCCATGAGCATCATCAGATCCTGAGTGAAGCTCTGGAACTGGATCATATACACCTGCGCGTCTTGCAACTTTTTGCAGTTACGACGGATACTCTGGTCGATTTCCTTGAAGAACTGCTCGTCGGTGTGGTAGATTTCCATCATCATCTTGCGGCAATGGCTCTTTTCGCCTACTCCTAACTTATTATTTTGCGTGGGTACGTGCAGGGTCGACTTAAACAGTCTTAAATCGGGCAGCATGGCCAGATTACTAATACCCAACTGAGCGGCAAGAGTTGCTTGGAAATACACACGCACAAGCGTCATGTAGTCTTCCATGCCGCCTGTCCTGCTCTCTTGTTCCTTCCTTCCAAAAAGCTTGGAAAATATTTCCATCATGAATGAATATCTTTAGTTGATTGTTGATATTTCAAATTATTTTGCAAAAATACAATTAAATAGCGAGAAATCAAAATTATATCGCATGAATCTCGGTTTAATTGAAGATAATTTATTAACTTTGCGCTCAAATAGAAATAATTAGGAAATGAAAGGTATTGTACTTGCGGGAGGTTCTGGTACCAGATTGTATCCCATAACGAAGGGAATCAGCAAACAGCTGATCCCGATCTTCGACAAGCCGATGATCTATTATCCCTTGTCGGTTCTGATGTTGGCTGGCATCCGAGAGATTCTTGTCATCTCTACGCCCTATGATCTTCCGGGATTCAAGCGACTGCTGGGCGACGGTAGCGGTTACGGTGTTTCAATCTCTTACGCTGAACAGCCCCACCCCGACGGATTGGCTCAGGCTTTTATCATAGGAGAGAAGTTTATCGGTGACGACAGTGTCTGCCTCGTCTTGGGAGACAATATCTTCTATGGCGCTGGTTTCACGGGACTCTTACGTCACAGCCGCCAGATGGCTGACGAAGGAAAAGCCACTGTCTTTGGGTACTACGTCAATGATCCGGAGCGCTATGGTGTGGCCGAGATTGACAAAGACGGAAACTGCCTCAGCCTGGAGGAAAAACCGGCTCACCCAAAGAGCAATTATGCTGTGGTTGGACTCTATTTCTATCCCAACAGCGTGGTGGACATCGCAAAGAATGTCAAGCCCAGCCCACGGGGAGAACTGGAGATCACCTCGGTCAACCAGGCTTATCTCGATCAGAAAAAACTGCGCGTAGAAGCTCTCCCACGCGGATTTGCATGGCTCGACACCGGCACGCACGACAGCCTTTCAGAAGCCAGTACCTTCATCGAATGCATTGAGAAAAGGCAAGGACTTAAGGTAGCATGCCTCGAGGAAATCGCTTTCAAACAGGGTTGGATCAGCAAAGAACAACTGATCAGAGAAGCAGAGCCGATGGCAAAGAACAACTACGGCAAATATCTGCTGCAGCTTGCACAAGACTGTCGGCGATAGAATAAATAAAGATATAGAGAGGCTAAAACCAAAGATAAAATAAATATTCACAATAGTAATTATCAGCTAAATGGAACAGAACTTAAATGCGGAGCCAGAAATAACGGGCACGACTCAGCCCGAAGAGACTCGGTCTACGTTCAGCTTTGCAAACATTTACACTGCTGTCATCCTCAACTGGAAATGGTTCATTCTCTCGTTGATTATCTGTATCGGACTTGCTGCAGTATATCTTCGCTACACGACACCCATTTACCAGGCATCTGCTAAGTTGCTCATTAAGGACAACGATCAGAATGGTGGCGGAAGAAGCGCAAACATGCTCAACACTGCTACGTTGGGTATGATTTCCAATTCTAACGGTTTCGACAATGAGATGGAGATTCTCACCTCACACTCCCTTGCTCAGCAGGCTGTTAGAGACCTGAAACTCTACGTCAATTATTACCACGTAGGAAAGGTTAAAGAAGTACTTATGTACAAGACGCAGCCCATCAATGTTGACGTGGATCCGTCGCACTTGGAGCGACTCAACGCGCCTGTCGACCTGAAGATTGAGCGTACGGGCAACAGCTATCACGTTACCGGTACCTACTACGTACCCGTCAATGACGATCAGGCCGACGGTCCGTTCAGCATCGACAAGACATTTACGCAACTGCCCGCCACTATTGGCACTCGCGCTGGTATCATCAGCTTTAACGCCAATACCGTGGTGCCGATGAAAGACGGTGACGTGATGACTGTCAACATACAGTCTCCACGATTTGCAGCATATAAATATGTAAATGAGCTCAAGGTCTCACAAACCAGTAAGACTACAACCATCGCACTGTTGACATTGAACGATGAGAGCCCCCAGCGTGCCGTTGACTACATTCAGCAGCTATCTATCTGCTACAACAGACAGGCCAACGAGGACAAGAACGAGGTGGCAGAGCGTACCGAAGAGTTTATCAACGGACGTCTTGAAAAAATCAATGCTGAGCTCGGAAATACTGAGGGACAACTCGAAAGCTACAAAAAGAGCAATGGTATGATTGACCTCAAAGCCAACGCCACCAGTGCCCTCACAAACGCGGACCAGTACTCTCAGAAACTCTCTGAGGCTAATACCCAGGTAGCTCTGCTCGACGAGATGCAGAACTATATGGACAACCCCAACAACCGCTTCCAGCCGTTGCCCTCCAATGTAGGTCTGAACGATGATGCCGCAACAAGCCTCATCAGCAACTACAACCAGCTCGTGCAGAAGCGTAACCTGCTGTTGCAAAGTGCCAGCGAGAACTCTCCTTCCGTGATTCCTTTGACGACACAGATCGAGGACATGGACCATGCTATCCGCCGCGCTTTGAAACAGGCACGCCGCAACCTCGATATCCAGCGCAACTCTGTTGCTTCTCAATTTGGAAAATATCAAGGACAGGTAGGAGAATCACCTGAACAAGAGCGTATGCTTACACAAATTGGTCGTCAGCAGGAAGTCAAGTCCGGACTATACCTGATGTTGCTACAAAAGCGTGAAGAGAACTCCATCTCCTTAGCTGCCACAGCCGACAAGGGCAAACTGATTGACGGCCCTGCTTTAGGGGGCAAGATAAGTCCTAAGAGCAGCATGATCCTGCTTATCGCTCTCGTCATTGGACTAGCTATCCCTGTACTTATTTTGTTCCTGCTTGAGTTCTTCCGTTACAAGATTGAAACGCACGAAGACGTCGCACGCCTCACTCGCTTACCAATCATTGCTGATGTTGCCGTCTCGTCGGAGAATGCCAAGACCAAAGGAGAGATTGTTATCCATGAGAACAAGAACAACCAGATGGAGGAAATCTTCCGCTCGATGCGTACCAATCTCCAGTTTATTTTGGAGAAAGACGAGAAAGTCATCATGTTCACATCCACCACTTCCGGTGAGGGAAAGACGTTCATTGCCTCAAACCTTGCCATGTCCTTTGCCCTATTGGGCAAGCGCGTGCTCTTAGTAGGCCTTGATATCCGCAAGCCGCGCCTTGCTGACCTTTTCGAAATTGATGATTATCATCACGGCATCACCAACCTGCTTGTCAAAGAATCGCCTTCATGGGAAGATATCCGCCAACAAATTGTTCCGTCGGGCATCAACAACAACCTGACGTTGCTGATGGCGGGTCCCACGCCTCCCAACCCTGCCGAGTTGGTGGCACGAAAGAGTCTCGACGAGATTTTTATCAACCTTCGAGAGCACTACGATTATATCCTCGTTGATACGGCACCGGTAGGCCTTGTGACAGACACCTTACAAATCGGTCATGTATGCGATGCAACCGTGTTTGTCTGCCGTGCCGACTATACACCGAAGGAGAGTTTCGAAATGGTCAATGCTCTCAACGCCCAGAAGAAGCTGCCTAAGATGAACATTGTCATCAACGGAATCGACATGTCGAAGAAACGCAATGGCTACTATTACGGTTATGGACGATATGGCAAGTACGGACGTTATGCCCGCTACACCTACTACCGTCAGTATGGCAACTACGGAAATTATGGTAACTACGGCAACTATGGTAGTTACGGCAACTACTCAAGCAGTCACTACGCTGACAAGAACGACACGTCCATAAAACGATAAGCCATGGCAACTATTGCAGTAGATTTTGACGGTACTATTGTAGAGCACCGCTACCCGGAAATTGGCAAGGAACTCCCATTTGCTACAGAGACCCTGCGTACGCTCATCAAAGAGCATCACCGATTGATTCTCTGGAGTGTACGGGAAGGGAAACTCCTCCAGGACGCTATAGACTGGTGTCACGAACGTGGTGTCGACTTTTGGGCTGTCAACAGGGACTATCCAGAAGAAGAAGAAAACAAAAACAACCACTTCTCACGCAAGATCAAAGCCGACTACTTCATTGATGACCGCAATATTGGCGGACTGCCTGATTGGGGACAGATCTACCGTATAATCAGCGAGCATAAGACTTATACGCAGATCATCCGGGAAAGTATGGGGAGAGTCTCTTCCGATGACATCCCTAAGAAACGGCATTGGTGGCAATTCTGATCATCAATCGAGCAAATAAAAAAGATGCTGAAGCAAAATGCTCCAGCATCTTTTTTATTTGCTTATGACTAAAACGTCTCTGTTTCAAGAAGTGTTTACAGCAGTTGAATATTGTAACCTACTGTCACCATCACTTGCATTTCTCTGGCCTTCTTTGACAACAGCTCTTTGGAAGAGGCACTCTTGGACAGCCGGTTGATAGGGTAATCAAAGTGTGCATTGACATTCAGTTTGCCAAAGTTACAGCCAATACCAACCGGCACACTGCATGAGCCTTCGTGCAACTCGTCCTTAATATCGGTACTATGTCCAGCCAACTCTGATTTGGCATTGAAAAGCCAACCCACATGGAAGCCGGCAAAGACATAGAGCTTATCGTTGAAATACCTTTGAGCCAGATAGTCCGTATTGATATAATCAAGACGATAGTCATAAGGACTGGTTTTCTCGTTCTGATAGTACTGATACTGATCCTTGGCACCTAAGTGAGTGTAATTGGCACCGATGCTCACAGAAAATGACGGTGTTAGGAAGAACTGAACCTTGGCTCCTCCAACCAAACCAACCTTCCAACTGTTCTCATTACCCATCATGCGCGACATCACTGTACCGGCGTATGGTGTCAGTATCACTTCACCCTCTTCATAATGGGGTTGCGCGGTCACTGCTCCACACATCGTTAAGCCTAACAACATGGCTATCATACGTTTTCTCATGGTTGATACATTTTCTGTTTATTTTCTTTTTGCAAAGATAATATTTTTTTTGTTTATATGAGCCTTTCCATCTTTAAAATTAGAATACCTATTATATATTCTCACAAAAACTCGCTACCTTTGCAGAAAGAAAATATAAATGACGATGAACAAGAAAGATCTGAAAATCATATTCATGGGCACACCAGAGTTCGCCGTAGGTACGCTCCGCCGGTTAGTAGAGGATGGATATAATATCGTGGCGGTGGTCACGCAACCCGACAAGCCTGTCGGACGGCACCAAGACCATCTCCAGCCCTCAGAAGTCAAGCGCTATGCAACCGGACAGGGCATTCCTGTCTTACAACCAGTGAAGATGAAGAATCCTGCCTTTGTCGAGCAGCTGGCTGCATACCATGCCGACCTGCAGGTGGTTGTCGCCTTCCGTATGTTGCCGGAGGTTGTTTGGTCTATGCCCCGCTTCGGCACCTTCAATGTCCACGCAGCCTTGCTTCCACAATATCGTGGTGCAGCGCCTATCAACTGGGCCATCATCAACGGTGAGACGATGACGGGCGTGACCACCTTCTTCCTTGACAAGGACATCGACACGGGACGCATCATCCTGCAGAAGAAATTCCCTATCCCCGACGACGCCGACGTCGAATACGTCTACGACGGACTGATGCACTTAGGCGCAGACATCGCGGAAGAGACGATTAACCTCGTACTCGAAGGCGACGGGCACATTGACTCCACCGATCAGAACCAACTGACAACTACCGACAATGAACTGCGTCCAGCACCGAAGATCTTTAAGGATACATGCAAGATCAACTGGACGATGACGGCAAAGCAGGTCTATGACTTTGTCAGAGGCCTGTCCCCCTACCCTTGTGCCTGGACTACCATGCATCCGGCAAACGGTGAAGCAGGCAAAGCCAATACCTACAAGATCTTCAAAACATCGAAGACCGGCATCGCCTGCACGGAAAAGCCCGGGACTGTCAATGCACGGAAAAACCAGCTGCTCGTCGCTTGCTCCGACGAATGGCTGTCGATAGAGGAATTGCAACCAGCTGGCAAAAAGCGTATGCCTGCCACGGCCTTCCTCAACGGCATCCACTGTGAGCTGGCCTGCCTCTGAGCCTGCACTGGGTCTGCCGTTTGTCCCGCGTCTGTTCTGCACCATCTTTGCGTCTGTTCTGCACCATCTTTGTGTCTGTTCAGCACTATCCTTGCGTCGGCCCTGTACCTTTCTTGCGCCTACCCCTTCTCCTCCGAGTAGTCTTTCAGCTGTCTTTCAATTTCGTTCTGTTCGTCGAGTTCTATTCGTTCTGTTCGTCGAATTATAATTCGACGCTTTCCCAACCGCCTAAAGCCAAAGAGGAGGCTGTGTCAAAAGTCAGATTTTGGCCCAGCCTATCATAAATTAGGCAGCTATCA